>PPYF01672190.1_pt1 | contig 13455 bp, 9 predicted proteins | sample 1559871 | NCBI WGS metagenome assembly PPYF01 (sample SAMN08240021, study PRJNA423297) | Human gut metagenome, whole genome shotgun sequencing project. | reverse complement strand
CGTTCAGGACGGAGAAGGAAATATCTGACAATTATACCAGAATACTGAAAGATATCGAGAGGGTGCTTGGGATGGAAGAGATAGATGTAAACTCTTTATTCACCGATAGATAGAAAAGCTGTATGTGTTCGTCTTACAATGTATAAAGTATAAAAACATATATACACCATAACAGAATTTCGGCGACTGTTATTTTTGGGCAGGTTAGTATGAACAGCAAGGCAAACTAAAGTTAACATTCACCAATGGGATGAAAAATGAAAAAATTACGTTCCGCCACAGTCGAATCGGTTTTAGACACATTGCTTGATTTTAGGGCCATGAGAAAAGTACATACCAGAGGTATAAAATTCGCGAACAAACATGTCTTGTTGGCAACTATGGCTTATAACCTAAAAAAGTTAATGAACCATGTTTATTATAAATTCTCAATCTTCAATCTCGATTGCCAACGTAATCAACAATTGGTTGGATTATATGAAATCAGTAACGATCTTTAACTTTGACAAAATAAATTTGTTTGCAGATATTTCTTTCCGCTTCCCATATTCGAGTGATATGTTTCTGCTCGAATATAGGAGGCAGCTCGTTTTGTATTCCTTTATCTCTATAAACTAAAATTGTACTTTTAGAATCTATTTTTGGTATTTTCTAATAAATTCCCTACATTTACACCCGTTTCATTTGAATTAATCTTAATAATGATTGTAGAACCGGAAGTTGTAGGAGAATTTGCCTCTGGCAGCCATGAAGCCTTTCATAAGATATTCAAGCTGTTTTATCCTAAGGTATATGCTTTTATACGGGGATTTATAAAAGATTTGGATGATTCTGAGGATTTGACTCAAATTGTCTTTATAAAACTATGGAATAAGAGAGCGATTTTTCACAAGGTACATCATTTTGATTCTTATTTGTTCATGCTTACCAAATATACCGTTTTTAATTATATCACAACTAAAAAAGTCTCCCGGTTTACAAGCGAAGATAATGTTCCCGAGATTTCTGATGAATATACTCCTTATGATAAATTGATAGCGAAAGATTTGCAATTATTAATTGATATGGTAGTGAATGAGATGCCTCCTAAAAGGAAAATGATATATAAGTTGAGTCGGATAAAAGGACTTTCTAACGAACAAATAGCAGAGAAACTGGGGATACAGAAAAAAACGGTGGAGAATCATTTGAATATCGCTTTAAATGAACTGAGAGACGCTTTGGCTCTTTCTATTTTAGTTTATTTAATACTGCCGGTTTAGGTGTATCATAAGATAGAACTATCTTTATTTATATAAAATGTGAAAATGAATAATTATATACATAAGATAATAGACTTTTTCTTTCATCATGAAGTTTCTGATGAGATAACGGAACGTGTTTATAATCGTATGGTTTTTCCTGTGGAAGATAAAGCAAGAGAAGAAGCTGTTTCACACATTTGGGATAAACTGGACGATGCTTCTTGCTCTGACGAAAAAATAGAGAAGGCTTTTTATAATTTGGAGACCTCTTTAGGATTAAAAAAAGAAGAACAGACTGTCGAATTAGTACATCGGGAACATATAAGAAATACGAAAAGAATAAATTGGGGAAGAGTAGCTGCTATTTGGGCTATTCCTTTCATTATGGTGTGTTTTTCGGCTTACTATTATTATTCTGCAAAGGATTATGTGAAGGAGACGTTGTCCGAAGTGACTTATATGCAGCGTTATGCAGCTATGGGTACACGTGAAGAAGTGGTTCTTCCTGATGGGAGTAAGGTTTGGCTTAATGCCGGTACTTTGTTGGTATATCCCTCCAGTTTCATATCTGAATCTCGCAATGTTTATATTGCGGGAGAAGGTTTCTTTGAAGTTTCAAAAGATAAAGAGCATCCTTTTATTGTCACTACCAATCATTTAGAGTTGGAAGTGCTTGGTACGACATTCAATATTTCGGCGTATCCGGACAATAATCAGATAATGGCTACATTGGAAACCGGCAGGTTACAGGTAAAGGTAAATAAACAACCGGAGAAATATTTTCTGGAACCCAATGACCAGTTGATATATACTCCTTCCACAGGGATAGTACAGCAGCATAAAGTGAATGCTGTTTCCCACTCCGATTGGCGTATGGGAGGGTTGTTCTTTGGCAATGTGCCGTTTAATGATGTTCTTCATACTTTGGAACGTGTGTATGGTGTGAAATTCCATGTGCGTACATCTATTTACCAGAATCAAAGTTTGAGAGTTCATTTTAATAGAAATGAATCGTTGGAGCAAGTACTTCAAATCATTAAAATATTGGTTCCCGGTATAGAATATGAAATTGTTGGCAAGAATATCTATTTAAGATAGCGGTTTAGTATTTGTTAACACAAAACCATTGGGTGTAGTATTTATTTTAATTGTCTTTCTCATGTACGTACACCTTATGTCGTTAATAAATCTAATATGAAATGAACAAGAAATTTATTCGAGTGTTGGGGCTTGGTGTTGGCTTATTTCTGGCCGGCAGCCTCTCTGTTAATGCACAGAAAGTTTCCTTCAATGGGGAACGTCTTTCTTTAAAACAAGCGTTTGAGAAAATTGAATCTGTTTCGAAGTATAAGATTGCTTATAACACTTCACAACTGGATGTCAATAAGCAAGTTGTCTTGAATCAAAAGAATCAGGATGTATTGCAAATTCTGTCGGATTTGCTAAAAGGAACTAATTGTGTCTATCAAGTGAATGACAATTATATTGTTATCACTCTGAAAGATGATGAGAAGGTTAAGAAAATTAAGGGTACTATAAAAGATTCGGCCGGGGAACCTATTATTGGTGCCAATGTAATTTTAAAAGGAGATGCCACTGTAGGAAGTATTACAGATATAGATGGTAACTTTGATTTGTCCGTTCCAAGCAATGCTACTTTGCAAGTTTCTTATATTGGTTATAATACTCAGGATGTTCCGGTCGGAAATAAATCTTTCCTTAATATTACTCTGAAAGAAGATACGGAAACATTGGATGAAGTGGTGGTTGTAGGTTATGGCTCGCAGAAGAAAGTCAATGTGATTGGCTCTATTGCATCAGTGGACAGTAAAGCATTGGAATCTCGTGCAGTGCCTGACGTTTCTAATATGTTGACCGGTCAGATGTCGGGTGTTACCATTACACAGGAAAGCGGTAATCCGGGACAGGATGCTGGTACTATTCGTATCCGTGGTGTCGGTTCGTTTGGAGCAACTCCTAGTCCTTTGGTTCTAGTAGATGGACTTCCCGGTTCTTTGAGTGATTTGACTCCGGCCGATATTGATAATATTTCAGTTCTGAAGGATGCCTCTTCAGCAGCTATTTATGGTTCTCGTGCTGCCAATGGTGTTATTTTGGTAACAACCAAGAAAGGAAAGGAAGGTAAAGCCCGTATTATTTATAATGGTTCCGTGGGTATGAGTCAGGCTACAGAATTGCCGGAATTGGCTCATTCTTATGAATATGCAGAATTTTATAATAAGGCGATTGGGACAGAAACCTATACGCCTGAGATGATTCAGAAGTATCGTGATGGTTCTGACCCTGACAACTATGCTGACGAAATGTATCTTGATGATCTTTTGGGCGGTCATGCACTGCAAACCAAGCACGAGTTGAGTGTAAGTGGTGGTACGGAAAAGGTACAATATATGGTATCATTGGGATATTTGCGTCAAAATGGTTTGTTGGACAATAACTATTATAACCGTTACAATGCTCGTGTAAACCTTGGTGCGGAATTGGCTAAGAACTTGAAACTACAAGTGCGTCTGAGCGGTATGACTTCTGATCGTCATGAACCTTCTACTCCGGGTTCTTTGGATATTGGCGGATTTAAAGGGATTATTTCTAATGCCGTTCGTTTTCCCGGTTTAACTCCGACTTACTTGCAGAATGGTGAGGTCGGTTTAGGACCTAAATTGCAAGGTACACCGGTGGCATGGGTAGACTGTGCGTCTTCATATCGTGAAGACTATGACAAATTTAAAAATAATATTGAATTGTCATATCAGCCGATAGATGGATTGACTTTGAAAATTTTAGGCGGTTATAATTATACATTAAGTCACGTTCGCCATTATCGTTGTGATATGATTCTTACGGGTGACAAGAGTACTGGTCCTTCTACATTGAGCGATGAAATGAAGCGAACTGTTTATAAGACCTTCCAAGCTGTAGCTGATTATAATAAGTCTTTTGGTAAACATAATCTTGCTGCATTGGTAGGATATACTTGGGAAGATGAAGGTCAGCGTACTTTATCGGGTAGTCGTAATAACTTTCCGTCTGATGACGTACCTTTCTTAGGGGCCGGAGGGGCAGACGGTCAGACAAATGGAGGTGGAGGATATGATTGGGCTATACAGTCTGTCTTCGGTCGTTTGACATATAACTATGATCAGCGCTATTTATTTGAAACAACAATGCGTTATGATGGCTCTTCTCGTTTTCCGACAGATAGCAAATATGGTTTTTTCCCTTCTTTGGCTGCAGGTTGGCGTATCTCTGAAGAACAGTTTTGGAAGGAAAATGAAAATTTGTCTTTCATTAATAATTTAAAACTGAAAGCTTCTTACGGTATATTGGGTAATAATAATATCGGTAACTATCCTTATCAGTCGGTATACTCTTTAGGGCAAGAACAGAACTATGTATTTGGCGGAGTGTACACACAAGGAGCAGCTGTTACTACTTATGTGGATCCGGGTTTGAAGTGGGAGCGTACTCGTACTACCGATGTTGGTATTGAGACTGCATTCTTTAATAATAAGTTGACATTTAATGCTTCTTATTTCTATCGTAAGACTACAGATGTATTGTATAAGCCGGCTGCAAGTTATTCTTCGATTTTCGGATTAAGTGTATCGCAAGTAAATACCGGTGAGTTGGAAAATAAAGGTTGGGAGTTTGAAATAGGTCATCAAAATACAATTGGTAAGTTCCATTATCATATTAATGGTAATTTCTCTATTATTGATAATAAGGTATTGACATTGGGTATGGGAAATGTGACCCAGAACAATGGTATGGTAGGTAACGGTAGCGATTTGTTTATCGGTTATCCGATGCAGATGTTTTATGGGTATAAAACGGACGGAGTATTTCTGACCGATGATGAAGTAGGTGACTGGTATGATCAGACTGCGATAGCCAAAGGTTCTAAAGCCGGAGATATTCGTTATGTTGATATTACAGGTGATGGCAAAGTAACACCGGATGACAAAACGTTCTTAGGTTCTCGTATACCTAAATATACTTTTGGATTGAATTTCGGTGGAGAATATAAAGGATTTGATTTCAGTGTATTGCTTCAGGGAGTTGCTAAGGTGAAAGGTATGTTGTCTGTTTATGCAGGTCATGCATTCTATCAGGAGGGTAATATTCAGAAATGGCAAATGGAGAATTGCTGGAATGTGCAGCAGGATAACCGTTATCCTGAATATCCTCGCTTGGAGATTATGTCAAATGCAGGTAGCAATAATACACTGACTTCTGATTTCTGGGTATTGGATGCTTCTTTTCTGAAAGTACGTAATGTTCAGTTAGGTTATACATTACCCGAACATATAGTTAAAAAGTTTGGTTCCACCGGTATGCGTTTCTATGTTTCTTTAGACAATCCTTTAACCTTCAAGGGATATCGTAAAGGCTGGGATCCTGAAAACACAAGTAATAACGGTCAATACTATCCAACTATGTCAACTTATACTTTGGGCTTAACTTTAAAATTCTAATGACTTATGAAAAGATTAAAATATATAGCTTTTACTGTTTTATTAGCTTCATTTTCATTGCAATCATGTGATTTGGAGCGTTATCCATTGACAGATTTGTCGGAAGATAATTTTTGGACTGATGATAAGAATGCCGAATTAGCTTTAACTTCCTTATATAGAGGTAGTATTACAAATGGTTTGGAATATAGTGTTTCGGACTTTTGGTCTTATCATGGTATGTTGTTTATGGAACATCTGACAGACAATGCTTATGACCGTCGTGGAGAAAATAATCCATTCTTTAATATTTCTAGTGGTAAACTGTTGAATAATAACTCTTTTATTAAAAACTATTGGTCATCGGCTTATAAGCGTATCGGTTTATGTAACCGTTTCTTGGAGGGTATTGCCAATGCTCCCGAATCAGAACAGAAAACCAGAATGATTGCCGAAGCCCGCTTTTTGCGTGCCACTCAGTATCATTATCTGGCCAGTTATTTTAAGGATGTACCTTTAGTGACCAAAACTTTGACAGGTGAAGAGGCCAATATAGTTGAAAAGGAAACTCAGGCTAATATCTTGTCATGGTGTGTGACAGAGTTTAAAGAGTCGGCAGCTGATCTGCCCCGTTTTAAAGATATTCCGAATAGCGAAACAGGACGTGCTTGCAAACAGGCTGCTTTAGCATTTTGGGGCAGAACTTGTATGCTGATGCAGGATTGGGCAGGTGGAGCAGCCGCTTATAAGGAAATTATCGATTATGGTGATAACTCAATTCATCCTGTGTATCGGGAACTGTTCCATCCTTCAACCGGTGTAGGCAACAAGGAGAATATTTATTATATATCCTATCTTGAAAACTATTTTGGTTGCGGTCTTCCACAGCATATTTTGTCTGCAAAAGACGCTGGATGGAGTCTGTCTAATCCTTCGGCCGGATTATTTGAATCTTATGAGTTTAAAGACGGAACTCCGTTCAGTTATGACGATTCACGTTACAACCCGGATAATTTAGGTGAGAACCGTGATCCGCGTCTTGATTATACCATCTATTATAATGGAGCGACTTTTATGGGTACTGAATATCGCATGAGTCCGGATTATGAAGCATCAAAGAAAGAACGTTTGGATTATTCTTCAGAAGCATCTAAGACTGGTTTTATGTGGCGTAAATATTTTGATGAGAATCCGATCAATGATTTGAATAGCTATAGTGCAGTGACTCCGGTAATCAGATATGCAGAAGTTTTATTGAGCTATTTGGAATGTTTGATTGAAAGCGGGCAGGCCATTGATCAAACAGTATTGAATTTGACCATTAATCAGGTGCGTGGACGTGCTGATGTTAAGATGCCACCTATTACAGAAACTAATTCAGACAAATTGCGCGAATTACTCCGTAATGAGCGTCGTGTTGAATTGGCTTTTGAAGGTATCAGATATTGGGACTTACTGCGCTGGAAACTTGCTGAAACAGTGCTTGTTGGTGAGGTATGGGGTGCTCCTTATCCTAAATCTACCACTTATGCTGGTTCTACCAAGTTTGTAGATCCAACAGGACATTGCCGCTGGTATGTAGGAAGACGAGATTTTCGTAATCCTCAGGATTATAAATGGCCGATTCCTTTGTCAGAACAAAATATTAATCCTAACTTGCGTGAGTAATTCTAACAATAGGAAAAAGTGTGTCAAAAATGCTATATTAGGTTTTTGACACACCTTATCTGACTAAAATGTTAAAATATCATGAAAAAACAGTATTTGGCTTTATCTCTCTTAACACCGGTGTTGTGTTCTGCTCTGACTGTGGAAGCTAGGACTCCCAAAGAGAATAAAGTGACCAATCGTGAGCAGCCCAATGTGATTATTATTTTGGCTGACGACTTGGGTTATGGTGATTTGGAATGTTATGGTGCAAAGAATGTGCAGACTCCCAATGTCAATCGTTTGGCGGGTGAAGGTATTCGCTTTACCAATGCTCACACCATAGCTGCTACCAGTACCCCTTCCCGTTACTCTTTGTTGACTGGTGAATATGCATGGCGTCGTCCTGATACCGATGTGGCAGCAGGAAATGCCGGTATGATTATTCGCCCGGAACAATATACTATGGCAGATATGTTTAAAAATGCGGGATATACTACTTGTGCAATCGGTAAATGGCATTTGGGGCTGGGAGATAAAACGGGACAACAAGACTGGAATGCTCCGCTTCCTGCTGCTTTAGGGGATTTAGGGTTTGATTATCATTATATCATGGCAGCAACAGCCGACCGTGTTCCGTGTGTATTCATAGAAAATGGTAAAGTGGCAAATTATGATCCTTCTGCTCCTATAGAGGTTAGTTATAAACAAAATTTTCCGGGTGAGCCTACCGGTGCTGATCATTCCGAGTTGCTCTATAATCAGAAACCGAGTCACGGACACGATATGTCTATTGTGAATGGTATCAGTCGTATTGGTTTCATGAAAGGTGGTGGTAAAGCTCTTTGGAAAGATGAAAATATTGCCGATTCTATTACTACTCATGCCATTGACTTCATCAAACAGCATAAAGATGAGCCTTTCTTTATGTATTTTGCAACCAATGACGTTCATGTTCCTCGTTTCCCGCACGACCGCTTCCGTGGAAAGAATCCGATGGGTGTACGCGGAGATGCTATTGTACAGTTTGATTGGTCGGTAGGTCAGATTATGGAAACACTCGACAAACTGGGGCTAGCGGAAAATACATTGATTATCCTGTCTAGTGACAATGGTCCTGTGGTAGATGATGGTTATGATGATAAAGCAGAAGAATTGTTGAACGGGCATAGTCCTGCCGGTCCGTGGAGAGGGAATAAATACAGTGCATTCGAAGGAGGTACTGCCGTTCCTGCTATCGTGCGTTGGCCTAAGAAAATTAAGGAAAATCGTGAGTCGGATGTCTTGATGTCACAGATTGATTGGATGAGTTCTTTGGGGGCACTGATCAATGCTAGACTTCCCAAGGGTAGTGCTCCTGATAGTTACAATCGTATCGGTAATTTGCTGGGAACAGACAATGCAGACCGTCCTTGGGTAATTGAGCTTGCTTCTAATCACGTGTTGTCTGTTCGTACCAAAGATTGGAAATACATTGAACCGAATGATGGTCCTGCAATGATACAGTGGGGACCCAAAATTGAAACCGGTAATTCAAGTACTCCCCAACTTTATGATATGAGGAAAGACATAAATGAACGCGCTAATATCATATTACAGCATCCTAAGGTGGTATATGATATGCAGAATATACTTCGCAGAGTACGTAATAAAACCATAAAGATGGAATAATAGTTTCTAATAAACAAAATTTCTATATTAATGTGAGTTCGATATAAATCAAAAAATAGAAAGTTGTCCGCGAAGAACCATCCCATAGAACATCTTCCACGCTCGGCAAGCCCTTCAAATGTCTTATGAATCAAGATTCTTTGGTTACGGCATACACGTAAGGGAGGGGAGTCAACGAAACTGATGCCGGTACAGGTTTCCAGCAGTACTTTTTTGATGAAGATGGTCATGAGAAGCAATACTTCCTTCTCCAGTTCCACAAAACGGTTATAGGACACCCGGTGCGGAAACAGGTGTTCCAAATGTTTGCAGACATACTCTTTGTAATAATGCTTGAAGCAGCGGAAACCACCGGAGTGGAACAGAATAAGAATGACCATCATCTCCGCATCACTCATCCGGTTAGGCTTATTACGATGTCCGATCTTCTTGTCTTCAATCATATATTTTTCCTGTTGAAACGAAAATTCCTTGCAAAAATCATCGGTCATACAATAAATCTCTGTAACTTTAGACTTTGGAAACATAGTGGTAATCGTTTAAATGTTATAATTGGACACTATAAATTTAATGATTTTATCGCTATGTTTCTAATTGTCAGAAAAATATATTTATTCTTATATCGAATTCACGTTAAACTACTATGAGTCATCTTTCCCGAAGTTTTAATGGAGTATTTCGATATCTCCGGTTGGCATGACGCCCCTGTAAAAATCGAAGTCTGGCTTGATGAAAAAACTACTTGGAACGTTCCGATTACAAGAGTGGAACTGTGATTTCACATGGTTTTACAGATGAGAAAGTTATTTAGGATTTTCCTCTTTGTGGCAAACCTGTTTATCTCTACGTAAGACATTGTCGAGGGTATGACAAAGTTTCCACAATCGTTGTTTCACAACTTCCCTTTGTCCAATGATATAACTATCTGGGAAAGCCGGCAACAATCGCTGATGCAAGCATAGACCGTTTGGTAAGCAATATCAACAGGATAGAGTTAAAGGGGGAATCTCTAAGGAGAAAGAAAGGAAAATAATATTATTTTTGTAAGACTCTTATATAGTTATAAAACAAGTGTCAACCATGGTACTGTTTAAGCACTATCATCAGCGATAACTGAATATGAACAGTACCTGAAGATACTATCAAATTTCGTTGAATAGAATAAATATGAAAAGAAGGTGTGCATTTTGACACACCTTCCATACCATATCCTTTTCAACCAGGGTTGTGATCACCCTGGAAGGGGAGGAATTATGGATATACATGAACAATCCCGGATTTTCTTTCAGGGCGACAATCACCGCCTTCTCGCAGGGTTCCTCTATATATCTGACCGTCTCACAATCTTGTGACACCGCACTTATCTGTAGTTTTTCAGATGGTCTGGATATATACATGATATTGTCCGCACAGGCGCTGACCGCCGCATACCTGACCTTTTCCGTCGGGGAGCCGATATAAATGAAAAGCTCCGGATCGGCCGTGACAGCCCTTATCTGAACCTTCTCGGTGGGATGTTCAATGAATATGATGGAGCCGCAGTCACTCTCCACAGCCTGCATCTGGAGGTTTCCGGACGGGTTATCCATATAGATGATCTGTCCGCTGTCACTCTTCAGCACCTCGGACTTTACCTTTTCCGTCGGTTTGTTGATATACAGGAACACTCCTGTATCCTTCCTGACCGCTTCCAGCTGTACCTTCTCGGATGGCGCATCAAGAAGCATGATCAGGGAGGCGTCCTTTCTGACCACCTCCAGCTGCACCTTTTCAGACGGCGTGCTGATGAATTGTATCATCTCCGGATTTTGTCTGACAACATACAGCTGGGCTGCCTCGGACGGGCGTTCCATGCTCATTATCTCCATCGGATCTTTCCTCACCTTCCGCAAATCTGCTCCGGACAGATTGTCAATCAATCTTTTCAATATATTTTTTTTCATCTTTATACTTCTCTTTTCTTCAGTCTTTGATCATATTTCCTGAGCGGCAGCTGAATGAACCTGTTTGGCGATCTGGAAGGCCTTCAGACCGTAGCCCGCCGGTCCCTTGACAATAGCGAACACCGAGTTTCCCGATGCTCCGGGCAAAGCGGTCTTGTTACCTTTCAACATCTCGCTCATGGCCTTTCCGGATACCCTGCCTATGTCAACCCCGTGGGCCCTCATGTCTTTCAGGATATCCGTCGCGTCAAAACTCTCCCCGTTGGTACGGAGCACCGCACTTCCGTTCCTTATTGTCAGTTCACGGCGGCCGCCCTTGAACCTCATTTCTCCGGAGGATGGTTGCGCTTCCGTTGCTTCCGTTTTCTCCACGACAACAGTCTTTTCCGGAACAGCGGAAGTTTCCAGGACCGCCTCTTTCCTGAACGTGCCGACTGCCGCGGAAATTTTTCTTGTACGGTAGGCTTCCGCCTTTTCCGTCGCTTCGTATCTGGCGTCGTAGGTGTCCATATGCCCGGCATCCCGCATAAGCTCTCCATATCTCTCCTCTATTTCCCCGAGCCTGGTAAAAAGATTCTTTACCGCTTCTGAAATGTCCTCCTTGAAATGGATGCCTGCGGTTCCTCCGGGCATGACGGAACCGAGACATGACAGGCATGCCTGCCGGGACGGGTTCTTTATCCTCAGGATGTTTGCCGGACTGTCATGCACCGCCATCAGCTGGACTTTCTCCGTGGGATTCTTGATATGGCCTATCAGGGAGGAATTTCTGCCAACGGCCAGCATCTGTGCCTTTTCCGTGGGGGTTCTCACGAGTCTTATCAGGGAGGCGTCCCCGTTAAGGACAGACAGCTGTATTTTTTCCGCCGGTTCGCTGATAAACCTTATCAGTTCCGGATCCTGTCCGACCGCATACAACTGGGCCTTCCAGTCGGGTACGCTTATCTCCCGGATGAGATGCGGGTCCTTCCTGACAACGGAGAGCTGCGTGTTTGCGGAAGGGCTGCCGATGGCGGTGATCAGTCCGGAATCCGCCATCACAGCCAGCAGCTGCGCCCTCTCGCATGGATTTTCCAGAAGGGTGATCATTTCCGGATTCCGTCTGACGACCAGCAGCTGCATCTTTTCCGTGGGTTCATGGATATAGCGTATCATTTCCGGATTTTCGGCTATGGCGGCCAGACAGACCTTTTCTGTCGGCTCACGGAGCTGGAGCAGACAGTCCGCCTTTTGTCTGACAGCGGCCAGCTGTACCTCTTCCGTAGGATTGTCCAGAACCGAAACCAGATCCGGATTCTGCCGGACGGCGGCCAGCTGCATCTTCTCTGACGGATTCTCGACCGCGGTGATCAATTGCGGATTTTTTCCCAGTTCTCTGAGCTGGGCACGTCTTATAAAAAAATCTGTTATTCTCATATATGTATGCCCGTCATGCCGGTGGCTCAGCGTTTGGTTATCATAATTCTCTTTGAACTGATGAGGAAATTTTTCCGCTGATGTCCGCTATGCGCACACCGTAGCCGGAGGGCTGTTTCCGGATAGAGAACAGCATTTTCTGTTTTGCAGGGTTCAGGACGGTTCCCCGGCCCCGTAACATGCTTTCCCATTGGCTGCCGGATATGTTCCTGACATCTATTCCGGCTTTTTCCAGCCCCTTCAATATGCCGGTCGCGTCATATTGGTTCCCGTTGGTACGTATGACCGCGCCTTCGGATGTGATCTCTATCTCACGACGGCCGCCCTTGAAAAGAAGAGGGGGCGTCATGCTCTTGTCCGGCGCGGCTGCTTTCTCATAATGGTTGATTGCGACTTTGCTGCCTGCCTTGATTATACTACGGAGATGCGTATCCAGATCGACGTGACGGAACGAGGCTGTCATGACCGGCGTGCCGTCTTTTTCCGACACCGCTTTCCTTGCGCATACGCCAAGTACCTCATGGAGTCTTTCCGCATCCTGATTATATGCCTTGTATTCATCCCCCACACGGATGAGGGCCATTGTATCCGGATATTGTTCTTTCGAGCGGTCATACATATCGAGAATGCCGGAAGAGACCGTTTCATTGTTTCCTTCTTCTTTTATGGGAAGTGGGGATATGTCCTCTTCCCTGGCGGATGTGTCTGCCAGGGTGTGCTGTTTTTCCACACTTTCCTCTATCATGGCGGATGCCTTGCCGGCCTCCCGTAACACACTCATGACATAGCCGGGGTCCTCCTTCAAATTTGACAGCCAGCTTTTCAGATACTGTGCGTTCTCCTTTCTCGGAGTTACGGCTATTCCCAGATCCCTGCCTGTGACGGCAGCAGTGAATTCGGCGATGATTTCCTCCCGGGCATATCCGCACGTTCCGAACGGGTGATGCAGGCCGCGGTCCAGTCGTGAGGAATGCCCGGTGGAGTGTAGATACTAATTGAAAAGTGCGCTGTATTCTAATTGAAAAGAGCTCCATCCATAACTTGTTACAAAATTACTAT
>PPYF01159179.1_pt1 | contig 13456 bp, 8 predicted proteins | sample 1559871 | NCBI WGS metagenome assembly PPYF01 (sample SAMN08240021, study PRJNA423297) | Human gut metagenome, whole genome shotgun sequencing project. | reverse complement strand
GTAGAGAGCGGCTGGCCTTTGTGCATGAAACGTGCCAGGTCATTAGTGGCTTTCCCCTCGGCAAAACTGGCTTCAAGCGCCTCGACGATAAGATCGGCGGGTTCTTGCCAGCCTATATATTCAAGCATCATAACGGCCGAAAGTATCAGTGAACAGGGATTCACCACATTCTTTCCGGCAATATTGGGGGCTGTCCCATGAGTGGCCTCAAAGATGGCGTGTCCGGAATCATAATTGATATTGGCTCCCGGTGCAATACCAATGCCACCTACCATCGCAGCCAGTTGGTCGGAAATATAGTCTCCGTTCAGATTCAGAGTGGCAATGACCGAATATTCTTCAGGAATCAAAAGAGTGTTCTGCAAAAAGGCATCGGCTATACAGTCTTTGATCACCAGTTTACCTGAGGCAAGAGCATCTGCAAACTCCCGCTCAGCCAATTCGTACCCCCACTTCTTAAAACCTCCTTCTGTGAATTTCATGATATTACCTTTGTGCACCAAGGTGACCGAGGGCAATTCATGCTGCAACGCATAACGGCAGGCAGCGCGTACCAGACGCTCCGTCCCCTCACGCGAAACCGGTTTCACACCAAAAGAAGAGGTTTCGGGGAAACGTACTTTACTGACTCCCATCTCTTCGTGCAAGAACCGGTAGAACTTCTTAGCTTCCGGAGTGCCTGCTTCCCATTCGATACCGGCATAGATATCTTCCGTATTCTCACGAAAGATGTACATATTCACCTTTTCGGGCTCTTTGACCGGAGACACCACTCCGCGGAACCAACGTACCGGACGCAGGCAGACATATAAATCGAGTGTCTGGCGCAAAGCCACGTTTAACGAACGTATTCCTCCTCCTACCGGAGTAGTCAACGGTCCTTTGATGCCTATCAGATACTCCTTGAAAACCTCCATCGTTTCGTCCGGCAACCACGAACCGGTAGCCCGGAAAGCACGTTCACCGGCCAGTACTTCTTTCCATTCGATGCGCCGGACACCACCATACGACATGTCTACCGCCGCATCTACTATCGCCTGCATGGCCGGAGTTATTTCCGCTCCTACTCCATCTCCCGTTATAAAAGGTATTGTCGGTACATCCGGCACTGACAATACTCCATTTTGCTGTTTGGTAATTTTACTCATCTATTTATCTTTTTATATACTCCTCCAATCGTGTTCCGAAGTAAAGGTTCGTTGGTTTAGAACCAACACTCCTTACCTTTTAAACTAAAGACCCGTTGGTTTTAAACCTAAGTCCTATTGATTTTCAAACCTAAAAGCGGGCCCCTGAAAGCCTCCTGAAGGCTATTTTGCATTCAAAGCAGAACCGGCACGGAACCAGCCGATCTGTTGTTCATTGTAAGTATGTTGTACTACGAACCGTTCTTCCGTACCATCTTCGTGGTGCAATATCACCTCCAGATTGCGTCCGGGTGAAAACTCTTTCAATCCGACTACCGAGATCAAATCGTGCTCACGAATCCGGTCATAATCGGCCTTGTCTGCAAATGTAACAGCCAGCATACCTTGCTTTTTCAGATTAGTCTCATGGATACGGGCAAAACTCTTAGCCAGGATCACCTTTACATGAAGGAAACGCGGTTCCATAGCGGCATGCTCACGACTGGAACCTTCACCGTAATTTTCTTCGGCCACAACGATGGAAGAGATACCGTCCGCCTTATACTGTTTAGCCGTACCCGAAACAGTTTCATAGGTATTGGTCAAACGATTCCATACCTTATTCGTTTCGCCATTGAAAGCATTCACCGCTCCCATCAGCATATTATCAGATATATTCTCCAGATGCCCCCGGAACCGAAGCCAGGGACCCGCCATCGAAATATGGTCTGTCGTACACTTACCCTGCGCTTTGATAAGCAACGGCATATTGAGAAAATCATTGCCATCCCACGCGGGGAAAGGAGTCAACAACTGCAACCGTTGAGAATCGGGAGCCACTCTGATCTCATTTTTCTCACCGCCGGGAGCCTGATATCCCTGATTACCGGCTACAAATCCGGCTGATGGAAGTTCGTCACCTTGAGGTTCACTGAGTTTCACCTTTTCACCGTCATGATTCACCAAACGGTCTTTCAGCGGATTGAAACAAAGGTCTCCGGCAATAGTCAATGCCAAAACAATTTCAGGAGAAGCCACAAAAGCAAAAGTATTCGGATTACCGTCGGCACGTTTGGCAAAATTACGGTTAAAGGAAGTCACTATCGAGTTTTTACGGGTCGGATCGTCCGTATGGCGTTTCCACTGTCCGATACAGGGACCACAGGCATTAGCCATAATCGTAGCTCCCATCTTTTCGAACACATCCATCATGCCGTCACGCTCGGCCGTAGCACGAATCTGTTCGGATCCCGGATTCACAATCAGCGGTGCCGCCACTCCCAGATTCTTTTCATTCACCTGCCGGGCAACAGAGGCGGCACGGCTGATATCCTGATAAGAAGAGTTGGTACAAGATCCTATCAACCCCACTTCCATCTTCCGGGGATAACCGTTTGTTACCACTTTCTCTGCAAACTCTGAAATAGGAGTAGCAGCGTCCGGAGTAAACGGACCATTAATATAAGGTTCCAGTTCGGAAAGGTTTATCTCAATAACCCGGTCATAAAAATCGTCCGGTCGTGCCATCACTTCGTCATCTGCACGCAAGTCGGCAGCTACACTGTCAGCCATCGCAGCTACTTCTTCACGTCCGGTTGCTTTCAGATAAACAGCCATCCGTTCATCATACGGGAATAGTGAAGTGGTTGCCCCCACTTCGGCACCCATATTGCAGATGGTGGCCTTTCCTGTAGCCGATAGCGAAGCTGTACCCGGGCCAAAATATTCGATAATGGCATTCGTCCCACCCTTCACGGTCAAGATGCCCGCCAGTTTCAGTATCACGTCTTTCGGAGCTGTCCATCCGTTCAACTCGCCTGTCAAACGGACTCCAATCAGTTTTGGCATCTTAAGTTCCCACTCCATACCTGTCATTACATCCACAGCATCGGCTCCGCCTACACCGATAGCTACCATTCCGAGACCTCCTGCATTGGGAGTATGTGAGTCTGTACCGACCATCATCCCACCCGGAAAAGCATAATTTTCAAGTATTACCTGGTGAATGATACCCGCTCCCGGTTTCCAGAAACCGATGCCATAACGGGAAGAGACATCACGCAGAAAATCGTACACCTCCCGATTGGTTTGTGTAGCAGTTTCAATATCGCGTTCAGCCCCCCGATAAGCTTGTATCAGGTGGTCGCAATGAACCGTGGAAGGTACTGTCACCGCTTCTTTACCCGCATTCATAAATTGCAACAGAGCCATCTGAGCAGTAGCATCCTGCATAGCAACGCGGTCCGGGCGAAAGTTGACATAGTCTTCACCCTTTTCATAATTTTTTAAATCCGCCACATTATACAAATGTGTATACAAAATCTTTTCAGCCAACGTCAAAGGACGTTTCAAGGCTGCACGAACATGCTCCATCTTCCCTTTATAGGAAGCATAGAAGCTCTTCAACATATTCAAATCATATACCATAACAATTTCGGTTTTATCTGTTCTTCTATTTATTATAACCAATAATATGAAAGAAAGGTTTAACAAATTGAAATGTTTATTCCAACCCGGAAACAGAATTGTTATCTTTGCGGGAAATTTTGTGAGAAGCTATAAGTATAGCTGCTACAAATCAGATGCTACAAGCTACAAATGACTGTGACAGGTTCTGCATAAATTTCGTAATTTGTAGTCATTCCATAACTATATTTCTTAGCATATAACTTACAGCCAATCAAGATGAATGATAATAAAATAAAGTCTTCTTCTCCACTCAGTGATCTTCAGCATCAGCAACTTTTGCTACGCATGGAATATGAATACGAGAAAGAAGAATTCCGCCGGCAGACAGAGACGATGGGCATTGCACGGAAAGTAAAACGAGGGCTCTGCTGGTATCCGGTCGGGACGGGACGGAGTTTCTACAATTCACTGAACCAATTGGTCATCGAAATAGAAAGGAAAGAAGATAAAGACATCGAACATGTATTCGAATTCGGACGTCCGGTTTGCTTTTTCGAACAGGGATATGACGGAAAAATACATTATTTCAATTCCATCTGTACAGTCAGTTATGCCGACGAGGAGCGTATGGTAGTAGCCGTACCCGGTGCCGGATCTCTACTTGAAATACAAGGAGCAGAACGTCTGGGAGTACAACTCTATTTTGATGAAACCTCCTATCGTACCATGTTCGAAGCGCTGGAAGATGTGATTCGCGCCAAAGGCAACCGCCTTGCCGAACTACGTGATATATTGCTAAGCAAGCAACCCTCCTGCTGGAGGGCAACCTATCCGGTCCGTTTCCCTTGGTTGAACAGCACTCAGGAAGCAGCAGTCAACAAAGTACTTTGCGCCAAAGACGTAGCCATCGTTCACGGTCCTCCGGGGACCGGAAAGACCACCACTCTTGTAGAAGCCATCTACGAGACCCTGCACCGCGAAAATCAAGTCCTGGTCTGTGCACAAAGCAACACGGCCGTCGACTGGATTGCCGAGAAGCTGGTGGACCGCGGAGTGCCTGTATTGCGTATCGGCAATCCGAGCCGGGTAAATGACAAGATGCTTTCATTTACTTACGAACGCCGTTTCGAGGGGCATCCGGCCTATACCGAACTCTGGGGAATACGTAAATCGATCCGGGAAATGGGAAACCGGATGCGCAAAAGCAGTTACTCGGAACGGGAAGCTGCACGCAGCCGCATCAATCATCTGAGGGAGCGTGCCACGGAACTGGAAATACAAATCAATGAAGATCTGTTTTCGGGGGCACGGGTCATCGCTTCCACATTGGTCAGCAGTAACCACCGTATCCTGACCGGCCGGCGATTTACCACACTCTTTATCGACGAGGCAGCACAAGCCCTTGAGGCTGCCTGTTGGACAGCCATCCGAAAAGCAGACCGTGTCATCTTTGCCGGAGACCATTGTCAGTTGCCTCCCACAATAAAATGCATAGAAGCGGCCCAGAACGGGTTGGAACAAACATTAATGGAAAAAGTAGCAGCCAACAAGCAGGAAACGGTCTCACTCCTGAAAGTTCAGTACCGCATGCATCAGTCTATTATGCAATTCTCCTCCGAATGGTTCTACCAAGGCGAACTACAAGCCGCCCCCGAAGTGACCAACCGGGGGATACTCGATCTGGACCTGCCCATGAGTTGGATTGACACCTCCGAAATGGAGTTCCACGAAGAATTTGTAGGAGAAAGCTCGTATAGACTTCGGCCTTATCTCCCCTTACAAAGCGCAGGTACAGTATCTGAGAGGAAAACTCAAAGGCTGTTTATTCTTCCGTCCCTTCCGTAGCCAGATCACCATCCATACAGTAGATGGTTTTCAGGGACAGGAGCGTGATGTCATTTTCATCAGCCTCGTCCGCGCTAACGAAGATGGACAAATCGGTTTTCTCAACGACTTGCGCCGAATGAACGTAGCCATCACCCGCGCCCGAATGAAACTGGTTATATTAGGAGATGCGGTCACAATGAGCAAGCATGCTTTCTATAAGAAATTGATCGGATATATCCGGCACATCAGCCAAGGACTCTGATGCCGATCTCCTTATTTCAGTCGTAACTTCTGTTTCCATTTAAAACCATAAAACAAGGGGCTGTCGGATTTTCGGACAGCCCCTTGTTCTATAGCATAAAAACGACATCAACTTATTTCTTCAAATACCAATCCTTATCTGTCGTTCCGCCGGATTGTGCCCATGAAGCAAAACGAGGATACGACTTATCAATAGCTTCCTTCTCCGTTGTACTGAATGACTCGACATCCGACAGATGAATGGCAAACGGATAATTCTGATCGGACACATAATAGATGCCTTTATCTTTATCCGACAAATCCTGCTGGGTATTGAACAGATCCATATTTTCTTTAGAAGTTGGTCCGTGATTTACCAAATGCACCTCTGTACGGTTCTTGTCCGTATTCTGATGCAAGAAGATAAAAGGATTGTAGGGTGCCACTCCGAAAGTTTCATGATCGACTGGCTGTCTAAATTTGTTCTGAATCTTAAAAGTAGAAGTCTTAGTGTTCTCTCCCGTCTCTTCAATCGCATTGGCAAACACCGAAATGGTGGCCTGCTCCAAGTCTTTGTCTAATCCTTGTTTGTCCCATCCCGACTTTCCTTCCAATATGCTGCATTCCACATTGCTTCTATCGGTATTCAACTGATAGGCAAAGCCATTCTTAAAGAGAGCTCCGGACCACATTGCCGTAAACGTATCTTCAGCGGAAAGCACCTGATTCTTGGTATTGAACTCTAATATAGAGCTATATCTCACAATTACATCGTTCAAATCGTAATCACCCTTAGAAGGCCAATTGTCTTCAAAAGCCAAAATACCTTTATAAGTCATGCGATAAGCAACCGACGCATCATCCGGATCTATCGGATCTACCGAAGGTACATCCGGAGCAATAGCTTCAATCGGATTAGACCAGATGTTAAACATCACATCATTGTAATCCTGATCAGTCCAATCTTCAAATGATAAAACTATAAAATCATTGATCTTGAATGCAGCCGTATGGGTACGACCATCCGAATTCAAGGCAGTGGTCGAATAAAACATTCCGAGTCCTTTACCAACACTGCCGGTCTTTTCACCCTTTTTCGTAAATGCATCATTACTGATAAACCAACCTATCTTTGTTCCTTTTGGAAAAGTAGTCCCTTGGTCTTCACCATTTTCATCGATATAATGCAGCTTCACACACTCTCCGCCTTTTATGCCGACTCCGGTTTTCGTGTTGGGAAACACCACATATTTCCTAGCATTCTCTATCTGTTTTTTAGCCGCTCCTTCCGGATAACAATAATATCCGAAAGCACTGTACGCAGCACTTGTACCTCCAACAAAACGCACCTTCACTTCAGCTCCCAATTCATCGTTGATAACAATGTCAGCCGATTGCCGATATTTCCGAGGACAATTTCCACCTTCCGGAATTGTTTGATTAATCGTCTGATAAAATGAAGAAGTCAATTCTATTACCCCTTCACTATCCAGATAATTAGGGCGTCCCTTCACGTTCCAACTTCCTAAAGTATAAAATCCCTGAGGCACTGTCTGATACTCGCCTTCGGCACGTGTCTGAACAGACTCCTCTGCCGCCGTATCCCAATTTATATCGGCTGTAATCGTATTCCCTACTACTTTAGTCTTATACAACATCGGCACTCCGATATAAGAAGTATAGATATAAACCTCCTCCCCATAGGCCGGTACCGTCTCCTTGGCACGATATTTTCCGGTTCCATCAGTCATTCTCACAACCTTGGGAGTGATATCAGTACGTTTCACCACCTGCCCTTCGGCATCTGTCGTCAACGGATTTTCAAAATAGAGTTCAAACAAAACCTGATAATCTTTCACAGGAACATCATACTTTAGATCCAATTGGACATCCTGAGTAGTCGCAAAATCAAAAGAGTTAGGCACTCCTGATGTTTTATCGTCCGGTTTATAATGATCTTTTTCATCAATACAACCTGTTACTGCATACCCTAGTAAAAAAGCACCCAGTAATGTAGCCAGCATCCCTTTCATTGTATAAATACGATTTTTCATATGATATAATATTGTTTGTTGTTTGATCAGGGCACAAAGATATATATTAAACTTGATTTATCTATCCAAACAATCTATCTATTTTTCATATCCTACAACATACCATTCTAACAACTCAGACACAAAACACTAATTACAAGCAAAATAAAAGGAGAAAACAGCAGTTTCCTCCTTTTATCATAAGTTGTATAATCTATTCAGATCAATTATTCTCCGGACGAAGTTTACGAACGGTTACAGCTGTCTGCCACATTTCGCTTTCACGCAATGCCTTCAGTTCGGCCTCCAGTTTCTCGCGATAATCCGGTTTTGAATTAGAGTCGATAGAGATCTGTGCCTCGTTACCGGTCTTTACACTATTATATAATTTCTGAACAACGGGTTTAATAGCATCGTGGAACGGGCCCATCCAGTCAAGAGCACCACGCTGAGCCGTAGTCGAGCAGTTGGCATACATCCAGTCCATACCATTCTTAGCAAACAGCGGCATCAATGACTGAGTTAACTCCTCAACCGTTTCGTTAAATGCCTCAGATGGAGTATGACCGTTCTCACGCAAAACCTCATACTGAGCCAACAGCAAACCTTGTATAGCTCCCATCAGCGAACCACGTTCACCTGTCAGGTCGGAAGTAGCTTCACGGACAAAAGTCGTTTCAAACAGATATCCGGAACCTACACCGATACCCAATGCGATGGTTCTCTCCATAGCTCTGCCGGTAGCATCCTGATAGATGGCATACGAAGAGTTCAGTCAGCGACCTTCAAGGAACATCGTACGGAGTGAAGTACCCGAACCCTTCGGAGCGACCATAATGACATCGATATCTTTCTGTGGAACAACACCGGTGCGATCGCTCCATGTAATTGCGAAACCGTGAGAGAAATAGAGTGCTTTCCCGGCAGTCAGGTAAGGTTTGATAGTAGGCCATACAGACATTACGGCTGCATCTGACAACAGACACATAATAATAGTACCTTTCTCGCATGCCTCTTCGATGCCGAACAGTGTTTCACCCGGAACCCAGCCGTCTGCCACTGCTTTTTCATATGTTTTTCCCGGACGCTGACCAACGATTACATTGAAGCCATTATCGCGCAGGTTCAGTGATTGACCCGGTCCCTGCACACCGTAACCGATAACAGCGATTGTTTCATTCTTCAATACCTCACGAGCTTTTTCCAAAGGAAATTCTTCACGGGTTACTACATTTTCCGTAACACCGCCAAAATTCAATTGTGCCATTTTTCTTTTTGTTTTAAAAGTCTTGTTCCGTTCGGACGAAAACAAAACCGATTATTAATAATTAAACTTATATTCTTTATCTTACAGTGCAAAACGCCAACCGACATTTAGCTGGACCACACTATTGTTTGCTTTAGGATTAGAGTCGCTTGCCCAAGATTTGTTTACGTTAATCAGTCCGATGTTATAGTTTAGAGAGATCAGCAGACCACGTTCAAACTGATAACCGGCTCCAAGCCCCACTCCACAATCAAACTTGCGAATCACATTCATGCCTATGACTGTGGTACCATAGTCGGAGGATGATTTGTTCTCTGAGTTCACATTGAAACTGAACTGCGGCCCTCCAAACACATACAGCCCCTTATATATAAATTCTTTCGCATATACCGGAACATTGATATAATCCAGTTTATCCGTATAAGAGACTCCGCCCCCTTTATATTTGCTTCCCTGCATGGAGTAATACACTCCTGTTTCTATTCCAAACCGTTCGGTCAGCATGACATCACCTCCCAGACCGATATTGAGTCCGGGACGCACTTTAGAATCCACCTCCCCGGTAGTATTTGCCAGATTCAAACCGACCTTCGGAATCAGATGAAACTCCTGTGCATTCATGCAGCAAGCAACACAGAGCAGCAAAAGAAAAACAATCTTCTTCATTTTAATCACATTTTAAACTACACAAACTTCACTTTTGCCCGGCATACAACTTCACTGCCGTTTTTCTTAATCTCGACGTGATATTCATTCTCACTTACTTCCTCTTCAAAAAAAGAAAGCTCGTCGCCATAATAACTTTCTGCCACATAGGCCATTTCAAATCGCTGAATCCGTTTCGATTTATACAAATCGATCGGAAACAAATCGAGGATATGTTCTATATAACGAATGCTGTTCACATGACCATTGATGTCGATATCGCTGTATTTAGCTGTCAACTTAGCACAAGGTTGGTCAGTAGCCACTTTGATACGCGAAGGCTTTTCGATCGGACAAGGTTCGTCACATACATAGTCCACAATACTACCGCCATGCAACGTCAGCAAATCAGCCGGCTTGCGGGTATTTAAATTAATCATGGCCCATACCGAACGGGCATATCCGATCTTCTTGCCGTCCTTGTCTATAATGGCAAAATTACGATCAGTAAAAAGACGATATACATTCTCCACCCATGTCTGTACAGTAAACTCCTCATATTGATAAGGCATCTCTTCCAGATCGATGGCCAGACGAGACAATACCCATGTATAATTGTCCTCATTCAATGTAGCGATTCCAAAGCCGCGTTCACTGGCATGAAAGCCGGCACAGTTCAACAGATGGTTGCCAAGCACCCCCATTGTCAAACGTCCGTTGAAGTCTACATGAAAAGGCTCCGCAATAAACTTATAACTCCCTATCTTCTTATTGTCACTCATTCACTTTTCCTCTTTCTTGCTTAAGTTATATTTGGTCTCACGATCTGCCAGAAACTCGTTCACACGTTCAAAGCAACTGGTAGTGATTGCCACACGTCCCGAACGCACAAATTGCAACACACAATTCAATGCACTCAACTCTTCGTAGAGAGAAGTAATTTCTTCACTGATTCCATTTTTCTCGACGATGGCAAATACCGGATTCACTTCCACAATCCGTGCATTATAGCGACGAATCACCTTCGAAGCTTCCGGCTGTGACTGAAATTCGGGCATAGACACCTTATAAAGAGCTATTTCATGAAAATAGATTTCATCTTCAGTGAAATAATGTGCCTGAAGCACATCGATCTTCTTCTCAATCTGTTTGACAACCTTCTCTATCGTATCTTTATCGGTCCAAGCCGTAATAGCATCAGCCAGTTCTTCACGGGTAAAGACTCTTTTGGCCGGTATATCATAAGCAGAAGCAATCTTAATATAATCGGGATTCAGCATGGGTGTGAACGAGTATTTACGGTTGAAGAACATTGCCTGCCATTGGCGTACATTGCCCAGGAAATTATTGTTTAATACGATAATTTTGACCGGTGCCTTCTGTTCCATAATGGTTCCCAACTCCTGAATGTTCATTTGCAGACCACCGTCACCCATAAATACACAAACCGTACGGTCCGGTCGGCCAAAGGTTGCACCGATAGCAGCCGGCAACCCGAATCCCATGGTACCAAGTCCTCCGGAAGTAATCATACTCCGGTCTTTTGAATATTTAAAGTATCGGGCAGACATCATCTGGTTTTGACCGACATCGGTCACCAATATCGCTTCATGATTGGTCGCATCGCTTACCGCACGCACCACTTCCCCCATCGAAAGCGTATCTCCCATCGGATGCAATTCCGGACGGATTACCTTTTCTTCTTCTACCTGTTCATAAGGCAGGAAACTATCCAGCCATTCTTTATGCTCGTTGGGCTGCAGCAATGCCGTAACAGCAGAGAGCGTCTCTTTACAGTTACCCAGAACCGCTACATCCGCATGTACATTCTTATTAATTTCAGCCGGATCGATATCAAAATGAATCACTTTCGCCTGCTTGGCGTACGTAGCCAGGTTTCCGGTCACACGGTCGTCAAAACGCATCCCGACAGCAATCAGGACATCACATTTATTGGTGTTCATATTCGGTCCGAGATTACCGTGCATTCCCAGCATACCTTTGTTCAAAGGATGCTCGGTCGGCAAAGCCGACAGTCCCAACAACGTACATCCGGCGGGCATATCTGCCTTTTCGATGAAAGCACGCAATTCCTGTTGTGCGTTGCCCAGTTCCACACCTTGCCCCACCAATACCAACGGGCGCTCTGCACCGTTAATTAATTCGGCAGCCGCTTTCACGGCCTCCGGGTCAGTCTCGGGTACAGGCACGTAACTGCGTATGAAATCGAGTTTCGCAGGCATATATTCGGCTTTCTCCACCTGGGCATTTTTTGCAAAGTCGAGCACTACCGGTCCCGGGCGTCCGCTTTTCGCTATATAAAAGGCGCGGGCCACCGCCCATGGCACATCTTCGGCACGACGGATCTGATAACTCCATTTTGTAATTGGCTGCGTGATGCCTACCAAGTCGACCTCCTGAAAAGCATCTGTCCCCAAAAAAGCTGTTCCCACCTGTCCGGCAATGACTACAATCGGTGTACTGTCGATCATTGCATCCGCAATACCGGTTATGGTATTGGTAGCACCGGGGCCGCTCGTCACCAGGCAAACTCCGACCTCACCCGAAGCACGGGCAAATCCCTGAGCCGCATGTGCCGCCCCTTGTTCGTGGCGAACCAAAATATGATTCAAAGTCTCTCTATGATCGTATAAGGCATCGAATACGGGCATGATAGATCCTCCGGGATAACCAAAGATCGTCTTTACACCATGATATTCCAAAGAACGCATTAATGCTTCACCGCCTGAAATTATATCTTTACTCATGTACTAAAATTTACGATTTTACGATTTACAATTTACGATTGAAACAACTCTGTGGTTAATCAATCAGTCTCACCGCTCCTTTATCGGCAGAGCTTACCATGCTGGCATACGCTTTAAGACTTTTAGGCACATAGCGTTCACGAGTGACCGGAGTCATCGGACGTGCAGCCAGTTCTTCATCGGTCAGTCGCACGTTGATAGTCCGTTCGGGGATATTGATTTCGATGATATCACCATCCTTAATCTTTCCGATATTACCTCCGGCTGCTGCTTCGGGAGAGATATGCCCGATGCTGAGTCCCGATGTACCTCCGCTGAAACGGCCGTCGGTTATCAGCGCACACTCCTTGCCCAAGTGGCGCGATTTGATATAAGAGGTAGGATAAAGCATTTCCTGCATACCGGGACCTCCCTTCGGACCCTCGTGCGTGATGACGACTACATCTCCGCTGACAACTTTTCCTCCGAGTATCCCATTGCAGGCTGCTTCCTGTGAATCGAACACCTTTGCCGGACCGGTAAACTTCCAGATGCTCTCGTCCACTCCGGCCGTTTTCACCACACAACCATCCTGGGCAATATTTCCTTTCAGTACGGCCAGTCCTCCGTCTTTGCTATATGCGTGCTCTATGTCGCGAATGCACCCTTCGGCACGGTCCGTATCCAGCTCTTTATAATAGACGTCCTGAGAGCCGAGCACCAGATTGAACTTTCCGGCAGCCGCACTCTTATACTTTTTAATAGCCTCTTCACATACGTTCGGGCTAGTTATATCATATTTATCTATCGCCTCACCCAATGTCATCCCGTCGATACGCACTACAGACGTATCGATCAATCCGGCTTTGGCAAGTTGTCCCATAATCCCCATGATACCTCCGGCACGGTTTACATCCTGAATATGATACTTCTGTGTATTCGGCGCCACCTTACACAAGCATGGGCTCTTGCGTGAAAGCATATCGATATCGTCCATTTTAAAGTCCGCCTCCGCTTCATGGGCTATCGCCAGCAGGTGAAGTACCGTATTGGTAGATCCTCCCATCGCGATGTCCAGCGTCATGGCATTCAGGAATGCCTCACGGGTGGCAATGCTCCGGGGAAGTACGCTTTCATCACCGTCCCGATAATATTTATAGG
>PPYF01017210.1_pt1 | contig 13457 bp, 16 predicted proteins | sample 1559871 | NCBI WGS metagenome assembly PPYF01 (sample SAMN08240021, study PRJNA423297) | Human gut metagenome, whole genome shotgun sequencing project. | reverse complement strand
CCATAGTTAATTACATATTTACATTAAAAAAAGTATAGACTTATGAATATAAATTAATAAATAAATATACAGATAAAATATTTTATAGGGGTTAGATAAAATTATGATGTATTAGATTTTCTTTTATCCTAACTATTATATTGTCACTCATTCTTAATAATTTATATAAATTGCAAGTTCTATAATAATATTTGCTTATTGCTTCTGTTTTGCATCTGCTTTAATGGCAAGTTTTTATGATATATCAATCAATAAAAATAATCTTCTTTTTTCTTCCAAATAAATTTGTTCCCAACACACCTATTATAGTAACTGCTATTCCTATCAGATGTTTATAATTAATTTCTTCACTTAAAATAAATACGCCTACTAAAAGTGTAATAATTGGTGTTAGGTTTGAGAAAACACTTACTTTTGAGGCCTCCAATTTTGATAAAGCATAGTTTGTCAGTAATGAGCTTACAAATGATGAAAATACACCCAAATAAACTATGGCAAATAAAAATTTTGCTGATGTCAAAGGCTCAATAATAGAAATTGCCTTTGGATCTATAATATAATTTCCTATACTCAATACATTGAAAATGATAAATCCAATTAAGGTCATTATAAATGTAAGTGTGTAATGAGAATAAGTTTCGGACAATTTCCTCGACATAATATTATAAAAAGCCATGGACACTGTTGATAAAATCAAAAGAATTGTTCCAAATATAGAAAATCCTTCAATCTGCATACTATTAACCACAGAAATATAGATAATTCCACTCATAGAAAAACATATAAATAAATTCTGAACTTTTGTTGTTTTTTCCTTCAAGAAAATATTGGATAAAATTGCTGTAAAAATAGGTGCAGTCGCAATAATTATTCCAGCTTCCGTTGAACTAGAATACAACAAGCCAAATGATTGAAATCCAAAAAATAACACGGGATAAAACAATGATAAAGGTAGAATTTTAAAAATATCACTTGCCTTTATATCTATTCTTACTTTTTTTACTATTATCGGCAATAAAGAAGCTAACAAAGCAAAAAAGAAGCGATATGATAATAAAACTAGGGGTGAAACATACTCCAAAGCCACCTTAACGAACATAAATGAAAAACCGATTATTGCAACTTGTATCAATGTAGCTATATAAGCTTTTTTAGTATCATTCATAATAAATCCTCCTCTTGTATATCATTGTAAGTTAGATTGAAAAATGATACAATACAATAAAAAGAGAACTGTCCTAGGACAGAAAACAAAGGAGAAAATTATGTTTAAATACAATATAATTGTTGATGAAATTTCAAATAAAATACAGAATAATGAGTTGTCATCAGGTGGCAAATTACCTTCAATAAGACAATTGGCAGAAAACTTTAATTGTAGCAAACAAACTGTTTCTCAGGCTCTAAAAATTCTTGAAAGTCAACACCTTATTTATAGCAAGGAAAAAAGTGGATACTATGTCATAAATAATTTACACAAAGAAAATATAGAAGATAATAATGTTTTTGACTTTAAAAATGCCTCACCAAATTGGGCCGATTTTCCATATAGTGATTTTCAACATTGTATAAATAGAGCTTTTGATATATATCAAAAAGACTTATTTAATTATAATTTATCTAACGGTTTGGCTTCTCTTATAAAAGTTGTACAACGCTTATTATATAACTCACAAGTTTTTTCAAAAGAGGAAAATATTTTTATTACTTCTGGGGTGCAACAGGCCCTCAATATTCTATGCCTAATGCCATTTCCAAATAAAAATAAAACCATACTTATAGAAGAACCTACCTATCCTCAAATTATAGAATTGATTAAACTTTATGATATATCTGTCATCACTATCCCCAGAAAAAATCAAACAATTGATATAGAAAAAATCAAAAATATTTTTATAGAATATGATATTAAGTTTTTTTATATCACTTCAAGATTTCAAAATCCCTTAGGTTTTTCTTTATCTAAAAAAGAAAAAATACAACTTCTAAAACTTGCCAGAATTTACAATGTATATATAGTAGAAGATGATTATATGGCTGATTTTGATAATAACAGCAAAAATGATCCTCTATACACTTATGATAGTTCTGACAAAGTTATTTACCTAAAAAGTTTCTCAAAAATAATGTTTCCAGGTCTAAGAGTTGGAGTCTGTGTTTTACCACCACAACTTTCTTCAACTTTTAAACACTATAAAATAAATGCTGACATATCAAGCTCTATATTTTCACAAGCTGCTCTTGAAATATACATTTCTAGTGGAATGTACGAACGTCACATAAAAGATACTAGAAAAAAACATTTTGATAAAAATAATATAAGGGCAATCCAAGTCTATATTACTAATATCATAAATCAAGATCACTTGAGTTTCTCTAATTTTATGAATTAATATCTATAACTGAATTACCCTATATAACATTCGAACTAATAATTTTTCATCTAATCTATATTATCTTTCAAATATAAGAGTATTATAGTCACTATCTGTTTTTACCTTCTTAATAATCTTGTAGTCACTTCCTATTTTGTATACATTTCCAAACCCAATAGCCATATATTGCCCCTTATAGGCTATTGCTCTCATAATAGGAGTATCATAGGTATTTAATTTGACTAGTTTTTTGTCTAATTTATCAAACTCATATGCATATGATTTCGATGTAGAACTATGTGTGTCTTCGCAAGCAAATATAAGCAATTTATTTTTATCGTTTGCTTCTAGAATTTCCATAAAGTCTACTGGGTCAGATGTAAAGTTCTCTACTGATGACTTTTCAATATTTACTACTGACAAAATGGATCTATAGTTATCACTTGAATCTGTTCCACCTACCATATATAAATTACCATTATTATACATTATTGAGTTATACGTAGCAAAATAGCCTTTATCAAGAGCTATCGTATCTATAGTATCAAGATTTTTTTCAGATAAAACCTGTACGTAATTACATTTTTCTGCGATATTTTGATAAATTAAATATATTTTATCATCATTTTTTACCATATTTGTTACAACTCCATTGTGATCCTTATCTATAATTTTTTTTACGGGATTACTTCCGTCTTTGTTTTGCCTGTATAGAAATACTCCCTCACCCCAATTGAATGACGTGTATACATATTTGTCATCCACTAACAAAGCATCTGCTTTAGTTGATTTCAAATCTATATTTTCCTCTTTAAAATCTTTTAAAGAATATACTAACAGTTCATCTGAACCTTTATAACTGTTATCATTTTGCATGGTTATATATGCCTTATTATCATTTATCGCCAGAGCTTGTCCATTTGTACCTATAACGCTATGCTTTGTCGATAGTTTAGATTTCAAATTTAAATTTGAATCATACACGTTAAAAAATGATTTGTTTTCACCAGGATCTGATTCTACTACGATAACTTCATCATTGTTCTCTAACTTTGTTCCTTTTGGATTGTTAACATTATCGCATGATGTCATTATCAAACAAGATATCATTAAAAGTATAATTTTTTTTACGTTATTTTTCAACATACTCATCACTTAATATAAATTCTATATACATAACCTGAATCAATCATTTCAGGTGGATATATAGCCTTTCCATACTGACCTCCATTTAAATCAACATTATATTTATCCTTAAATCCCGCCCACACTAAGTGAGAACAATAAAATGCACTTCGAGTTTCAACTACCCAATCTCTAGAAGTTACTATTGCTGCATGACCTAAAGGAACAACTCCACCCACTTTATCCTTTGTTACTAATATGGTTCCCTCTTCTATTGGATATGGACCATGTGATGCTCGCGCAGCTATTAAAGATTCTGCTTGATCATCGCTTTCATAGTTGCCCTCCGATTGATTAGCCTCTTCTTGCATCTTTTCCATGTCCTCAGTTTTTATTCCTTGTCTAATATAAAATTCTTTTTCTGTGTTGGTGATATAGTTGTTATTCAAGCCTACATCTTTTAATTCATCTTTCACAGAAATTATCTCTTCCTCACTCATTCCCATTTCTCGATAATTTTCTTCAACGTCTAATGGGAGTTCTGCCGCAAAAGACTTTATTCCAATTGGCAAACTTAATAATATGCCCAAAGCTAATATTAAACACCCTTTTTCTATACGCATAACAACCTCCTTAAAAAATATTAACCTTCCGTTCAAATACAGTTTATTAGATGCCGTTATTTATTTAACACCCTTATATCATAAGCATTTATAACTTTCAATGTATTTAAAATTATTTTCTTTTTATAAAATATACAATTATATTATTTACATTATATCATATATACTTTAAGAATTAATTCTCTATATGGATCAACAAATATGATTCACTGTTACTTATCTTGTATTCTTTTTAATATGTTTTTAAAGTATATTATCTCCATAATCTCTGATAGATCTTACTTCAATGTTATTTTTTCTTTCAATTTCAATGTCCACATTTGAAGATTTTTCATCATAGAGACCACAGCACATTCCAATATACTTTAAATACTTACTCTCTTCAATCACTTACTTACTCGTGTATTCCAAGATACAAATATGCAATCCGCTCTTTTTATTTAGTATGTGTATTTTCAACAAACTACTCTACATACTTTTACTTATATAATAGTTTTTTAAATTATAGGATTCATTAAATTTTATCCCTAAATAAAATATAATGCTTCTAACTAAAATTCATATACATAAAGTATAAACATCTAAAATTTTAATACTTTATTTAAAAATATTTATAAATAATTAATGGCTATGAATATTTTAATCAAGAAACTAAATATTTTATAGCATTTCTATAAATGCTGCTATTCTTGTCTGCATCTGACCGCTATCTGTTGTTGAATAGTCTGTTTCAAGCTTCATATAAGGTACACCTACATCTTCTACTGCTCTTTCCATCTTAGTAGCCTCTACATTGAATGTATGACATGCCTGAAGTACCAACTCTATTACTCCATCTACCTTATACTCCTCAACCATGTTTACAGTATTTTCCATTCTTGCATCATTAGGTGTAAATACTGAGCAATTTATTTCCATATATCTGTCAGATATAGCTCTCATTATATCTTCAGCATTTTCATTTATCATCTGAGTATTTGTTCTTTCTCCTCCACAGTCATCCTTGCATACTATTACTCCACCATTTTCTTCTATTGCAATTCCCACCTTTTCAATCAGTCCTCCAGATGGGCATCCTGTAATCAATATTCTTTTTTCTTTTTTTGATACAGGTCTTTCTCCTTTTTCAAAATAATTCTCTTTTGATTCTTTTATCAACTCTTTTATATTTTCTATCTGAGTATCCACATCAAGGGCAAATGTTCCCTTCTGCATTGCTATCATTATATCCGTACCCTTCATTACTGGAGGAATATTCTTTTGAAGCTGATACATTTCTACATATAATTTTCTTAACTCATTCCTTTTTTTAGCAGCTTCTCTAAGTTTTTCTTCAGTGATTTCTATTTCAAATTTCTTTTCAAGAACTTCTTTTAGGTATACACATTCATTGTACCAATTATCATATATATACGGTCTATCTTTTCCCTGTGGTAGATGCATTATATGAACATCCTTTATTTCTCCAAGTAATTCATACATCTTCTTTTTTCCATCACAAGTTGTTTCCCCTATTATAATATCGGAAAAATATGTATATGGACATTTTTCAGTCATTGCAAATCCGTAAGTGGATTTAATTAGAGGACATAGATTCTTAGGAAGAATCTTCTCTGCATCAGGGATTGTCTCATTACTTGTTCCACAAAGTCCAACATTTCCTATACCACCTGCATCAAGTATTTCTTGTGGAGTATATGTACAAAGACATCCTGCAATTTTACCTCCCTTTTTCTTATAATCCATAGCTCTTATAAAACCTTCTTTTCTTACGTCTATATATTCTTCAAATTTCTTTGGTAAACTTAAATCCTTCATTTTTTCTCCTTTTATTATATATAATTTTAATCTTCTAATTCTCCTGCATAAACCGCGGCCCCTATAGCTCCAGCAAACCTTGCTTTAGAATCTGAATAAACGGCTGCATCAAGAGCTTTTGAAAGCTCATTTATAAAGTAATCATTCTCACAAAAACCGCCTGTTAGTATATATTTATCTGCTGGAATTTGAGCAGCAAGCTGAACCACTTTTTCCACAACCGAATTTATTACACCGTTTGCTATATCTTCCCTAGGAGTCCCTTCTCCTATAAGGCTGATTATCTCAGACTCTGCAAACACCGTGCACATTGAACTGATCGTAGTTTTCTTGCCCTTTGCAGCAATTTCTTCAAGCTCCTCAAATGTAAGACCCAATCTGTCTGACATTATCTCTATAAACTTTCCTGTTCCTGCAGAACACTTATCATTCATAAGAAATTTCATTACTCGACCCTTCTTTAGTGAGATAACCTTTGTGTCCTGTCCACCTATATCTATTACTGTTGCGTTTTCCCCAAATAAATAGTATGCACCTTTTCCATGACATGATATTTCAGTCATTATCTCATTGGCATATGGAACTGATACCCTTCCATATCCAGTTGCCATTATATTTGAATTTTCTACATCTATCCCACTTTTTTCAAGCATTTGTCTAATATCTTCGGCTGTTTTTCTTGAATTATATCCAGTTGGAAGCATAAAATTATTTTCTATAATATCATTGTCCATTACGCATACCTTTGCACAACTTGAACCTATATCTATTCCTATATTTTTCATATAATCCCCCCTTCTATTTTAATTACACTACTATTTTAACATTTTATCTTGATAGCTTAATCAAATCATAATGCTTATAGAGAAGTGTTATAATCTTATATTTTGTTATAGCTAAAACTAATAGTATTCTTTTTTTAGAATTTTTAATTTTTTTTAAAAAATATAAATATAGTGTTGATAGTAAGTATACATACTTTTTTGTACCTAAGCAATTTTATTATCAACACTTTAAGATTGAGCTACTTTAATTTTAGATGGCCTTCTCTATATGTTTTAAAATAGAAAATAGCTCTGTTCCAGCTTCTAAAGCCTCATATATATCCAATTTATATATTCCATTTCCTACATTTTCTGCCTGATCACTCATTTCAACATAATTATCATACTCTTTCTCCGTCCAGAAGAAATTCATATCATTTCAGCAAGAAGATGCCCAATTTGAATAATTATCCATATTTACATGTAAAACTCTTATATCTTTATTATTTGTACTTTCAATTTTTCCGTCTTTCACTTTCACACAAATATCCTTTTGAGTCATCATACATTTAGAATTTATCTCTATATCCTGGTCAAATGTCACTGCCGATCCTAAAGAGTCTATTGCACACATCGCATAAAATTCTCTACCATCCACCAATTTAACTCTATGATTCGTTGCCTTTGAAGAAACAGGGTACATAAATATAATATCACTGTCATCATTTACAAAATAATGTTCCTCTTCAAATTTTTTTAAAGTAAGATTAACAAGCTTAATATCTATTCCCTTTCTTTTTGATTCAGATCTTACTTCATCATAAGAAACTGATTCTTCCTTATCTATCATCATATCAAGTATGATTCTTCTTATATCTTGCTGTAATTTGTTTAAACTATCATATCCACTTTCCTTTAAACATGTTATTATGCTATCCATTTATTTCTCCCTTACTAACTAATACTCTTTGCTTATATTATTTTTTATTTAATCTATAACTTTTTACTAGCTATTTTATTATCAAAACTTTATTCTGTTTTATTGTCTATATAACACTCAGATAATTTTGTAGTCAACATCTTTTTATAGCTATTATATTCCATTGATTCTCTATTTCTAGGTCTATCTAATTCTATTTTTAGATTTTCTATAATTTTTCCTCTATCTCTAGACATCACTATAACTCTATCACTTAAATATACAGCTTCATCTACATCATGAGTTACCATAATTGCTGTAATTTCATTTTTAAGCCATATATTTTCAAGCTCTTCTTGAAGATTTTGTCTCATCTGATAATCTACTGCTCCTAGAGGCTCATCCATCAATAAAACTTTCGGATTACATGCAAGTGCTCTTATTAACGCCACTCTTTGCTTCATTCCTCCTGAAAGATTGTTGGGATATATATTTTCTTTCCCCTCTAGATTGGACATTTGAAGAAGTTCTTTAACTCTTTTTTCTCTCTCATTCTTAGGAATTTTCAGCTGTTTCATTGGAAACTCAACATTTGCCTTTACTGTTTTCCAAGGAAATAAAGCATAGTTCTGAAATATAAACGCTCTATCAACGCCCGGTTTATCAACTTTTTTTCCATCCAAAAATATATCTCCACTATCTGCTTTTGTAAATCCACCTATAATTGTTAAAAGTGTTGTTTTCCCGCATCCAGACGGTCCAAGTAGCGATATAAATTCCCCTTCTTTAACATCAATAGATATATCTTCCAAAACTTTATGTTCGACCTTATGATTTATAAAGGCCTTATTTATTTTATCTACTTTTAATTTCATAAGCTCCTCCTCTGTTTACTAGTTTGTAAATTTCCATTTACAAAGTCTAAAGTTAATAAACTTTAATACTCTATCTATTAAAAATCCTATAAAAGCTGTAAACAGCATTAAGCCCATTAAAAGCTCTGTTCTCATCAATGTCTGAGCTTGTACCATAGAGTAACCGATCCCGGCACTCGTTGCTATAAACTCCGCTCATATTACTGACATCCATCCAATACCTATACCTATTCTTGCTCCTGTTAATATGTCTGGCAAAGCTGCCGGTAACATTACATTTGTAAATATTGTTAAAGGACTTGCTCCCATACTTCTTGCCGCATTATAATAGTCTTTTGATATACTTCTTATACCTTGTATAGTATTTAATATTATAGGAAATATGCTTGAAAATCCTATTAAAAATACTGTTGGTCCGTCACCTATACCAAACCATACTATAGTAAGTGGTACCCAAGACATTATAGGTATCTGCCTTGCTGAATCCACTACTGGTGAAATTGCCTTTTCTACAGTCTTAGAAAATCCCATTATAATCCCTAGCGGTAGTCCTATTGCCATTGCATATGTAAATCCTTTTAATACTCTAGACATAGTAATCATAACATTTTTTACTATCTCAGGATCAGTTATACATTGAATAAAGCCCTTTGCTACTTCTATTGGCATAGGTAAAAGTAAAGAACTTCCGATGCTCTTTGCACCTACATGCCAAATAGCTATTATTATTCCAAAAACTATTAATTTGTATAATGTATCTGTAATATTTTTCTTTGTTTTTTCAAAAACACTATTTAAAGCTATTCCTTGTTTTTTATTTTCAAAAACTTTATCTTCCAAGATTTTACCTCCTTCCATTCATCATCAGATATTTTCTTATTAAAAAAACTATTTAAAGCTTTTCTATATCCAATATCCTTACTAATTTCTTCGACACTTCTATTGTATAATTTCACAAAATCACTGTATGTATCTGTTTTAATAAAATCTTTATTGGCTATTAAAACATATGTCTCATAAGATCCTTTATCGGCTGTCGGTATTTTTTCACCTTCAAGTTTAAATGCCTTAAAAGCATCTACAACTATTGCATCTACTTTATTAGCCTCTAAAGCATAGGCTATACCCGTCCCAATAAATGGATGTATTTCTTTACCATGAAAATATTTTTCTGCAATATCTTTTTGATAATCTCTATTTTGTATTACACCTAAAGACTTTACCTCTTTATTTTTAAGCAAAATAACATCACTATTTTCAACTAAAGGTCCTAAATTTACAAAATTTTTATCTTCCTCATTCATAAATTTATCCGCTGCTTCTTTACATATTATTGCTATATCTATATTCTCTGAACTCAGAGCCCACTGCATGGTACCCGCTCAACAATCCCTTATCGAAGCTGGCTCTATAATCTTTTTTATTTCTGAGTCTTTAAAATATTTCTGTCCCTTCATATAGTCCACGACAAAGCCAGAGCTATCATCAGAATACCCTAGCCTTATCTTTCCATGGACTTTCTCTTCAGTAGGACCGAAAAAAAATAACATTAAAGAAACTCCTATTATGGCTGTCCATCCTAATATTATATATATTTTCTTCACAATTCACTACTTTTTAAAATATTAATTAAGTTTTTCGTCTACTTCTTCTGCCTTTTTCTTCCAATCATCATAATTCATACCCTTAGGGAATATTGGATCTACTTTTTCTTTTATAAACTTATCAAAATCATCTACTCCTGATTCTTTAAGAATGCTTTCATTTACTACATCTTCATACTTAGGGATTTCATCTAAAGCTTTTTGTTCTTTGTACATTTCAATATTATTCTTGTATTCATCTTGAATTTTCCAAGTAAGAGTTCTTCCCTCACCACAAGTCTTTTTGTATATAGTCATCATAGCTACTTCATCTGGAACACTGTAAGCCTTTGCAAATATTTTTGCTGATTTTACTGGATTAGTATAAATATATTCAATAGCTTCTGTATGAGACTTCACTAACTTCTTAGCAAGTTCTGGATGTTCCTTTATAAAGTTTTTATTTAAAGAAAATGAACAACAGTTGCTTGCCTTCCCTGTACTCTTTTCATAATACTGTGTGCTAGATATAATTTTTCCAGTCTTTTCATATTCTGCCATTGATCCCCATGGGTCACAAGTAGTAAATCCTTTTATCTGACCAGACTTAAGTGCAAGATACTTATCTTTATCAGAATCCATATTTACTACCTCATACTTAGAACTATCTGCAGGAAGTCCTGTTTCTGGACCAAAATCTGTTTTCCAAAGCAGCTCCTCTGATGGATCAGCAGCTATCTTCTTTCCTAATAAATCTTTGTTTTCCTTAATATCATTTGATACTACTAGATATTCTGAACCACCAAGATGATTGTTTGCTGCAATAACTATAGGTGAGCCCTTTGTTTCAGCCGCCATAAGTCCCTTAGTTCCTATATATCCAGCATCCATCTGACCTGCTGCCATAGCCTCTGGAACTTTACCATTACCTACTGTTGTAACATCAAGACCATTATTTTTGTATATTCCAGCCTCTTCTGCAACTGGTGCAGCTGTCATATGGTCACAGTTATAATATCCTACCTTTATCTTGTAATCCTCTTTTGCTGCCTCTTTCTTATCTTCACTAGACCCACATCCTGTTAATGCAGATAATGCTACAACTCCTGTTATAGCTAAAACTGATATTTTTTTTGCAAATTTCATAATTTCCTCCAATAAAATAATTTATAATTTTTTAGATACTTGTATTAAATCAATACAAGTAAATCTATTTATATCCATCTATCAAATTTCAATTGGACTAACAACAGTCCCTCATTCCTTCACCAAACAAGTCTATAAGCTTTTTATCTTCCAATCTATATATAGCATATCCAACTTTTCCATTTTTGGATCCTGAAACAATCATTTCCATTACACCCTTATTGTCTATATTTTTAAATTTTATTTCGACACTTTCCTTAGGGGCTTTTATAGGACTTGTTGTATAAAGACCTTCTTCACCTTCAACAACTACGACCATCTCATTTTGATCACTCGTTTTTTCATAAACCACAATAAGATCCTTTTTACCGTTGTCTGTCAAATCTTCCTCTGCTGTTTTTATAATTTTATTATTTTTTATATTTTTATTAAAAAAATCCATTCTTTCATCTGATCCGCTTGAATATATTGACTCATTCAGTGCAGATGAATCTGACTCCCTATTATTTTTATATATAAAAGATCCCGCAAGTATTACAGAAACTGTAATAAATGCTATAACTATACTTTTCTTTTTCATTCTATTGATACCTCTTTAAATATTATGATTCACTTCCTAAAGCATTTTCTAAACTTTTATATACTGAAGGTAAAACTGCTTTTAGGAAAAATATGAATATTATAATTGTACATATGTATTTCGCCCAATCAGGAAAATTTAACATAATTGAGTTTGCTATACTAATAGAAGTATCCTTTGATAAAAATCCTTCTGTTATATTGCTTCCTCCTAATAAATAGTTTGTGATATAACCTACTATTAGAGAGCAAGTTGTAAGTGTTAAAGAATATATAGCTACTGTTCTCTTACCTATAACCTTATACATACTTATAAGCTCTGGTAAATTTGTAGCTGCTCCTGCAATCAAAAATGTAATTGCAATACCAGGTGATGCACCACTAGCAACAAGAGCTGCTATAAAAGGTATATGCCCCACTGCACACACATACATTACACATGCTAGTATCGATACATTTGCAAGAGAAATAATACCTGGATTTCCTAGATACCTTTGTATAAGATCTTGAGGAAATACTGTCATTATAATACCTGCCATAAACATTCCAAGTATTACATATTTACTAATTGTCAGTGCAAGTTCTGAAAATGACCACTTCATTCCCTCCATTATTTTCTGACCAACAGTTAACTTCTCTTCTTCAAGCTGTATACTCTCTATACCTTCTCCTATTCCAGATATATATAATTCATCCCCGCTTAAATAATTGCCTAAAACTCCAACTATCATCGGTATAATAAAACCTGATATTACATATATAAGTGTTATCTTAGGTCCTAAAAGTCCTAAACAAAGCACAACAGCTATAGGATTTATAATGGGAGTAGATGTCATAAATGCAAGTACAGGTCCCAGATATGCCCCTGAGTAATACATACTTATTCCTATAGGTATAACTCCACAGCTACATATAGGAAGTAACATTCCAGAAACCGTACTCTTCAATAATGAAGATATTTTCTTGTTTCCAAGTGACTTTTGAAACCTTTCAGGACTTATAAGATTGTGTAAAAGACCTGCAATTATAAAACTCACCATCAACCAGCCAGATGCTCCATTTAATATTGATATAGATGTAACTGTAACATCCTTTAAAAACTCTACTATAAACACACTTCCACCTCTCAATAAGCTACTAATTCTTGAATAATGCCTTCTATAACACTTTTATTCAAACGATCATATTTCTTCTTTTGATCTATTATCATTGTTCCTTTAGTTATTACACCGTACTTTTTGATATAGGAAAAATCCTTTCCCGCCTGATATATCTTAACTTCCATACTGTCTTTATGTAAGTCGGCTAATTTTTTGATAAGTAATCCATACTCATCACAAGATGGTCAAGTATTTATAAATTCAACCAAATGTCTACTCATTTTATCCCCCCTATTAAATATTATACGTATATCTTTTCAAACAAAATAATTTTATTTTGTTTATCTAGACAAACAAAGATACCTATCAAATATATATAATCATATATTTGATAGGGTTTAGCAGTATCAAAAATAAATTAGTGAATGTATGCTTTTAAAATATTAATTAGGTTTTTAAACATACTTCTTCTTTTTTTAAATTTTTGACTATATGTAACTTTAAAAACAAATTATTTTATAATTATCTCATAGTCTAAACAGCTTTGTAC
>PPYF01385889.1_pt1 | contig 13460 bp, 9 predicted proteins | sample 1559871 | NCBI WGS metagenome assembly PPYF01 (sample SAMN08240021, study PRJNA423297) | Human gut metagenome, whole genome shotgun sequencing project. | reverse complement strand
TTTAGTGTTCCTAACATCACCGCTTCACAGACAATATAAAACCGCGCGAACCGAAACTCGTTGGCATCTGCTATTGAAAACATGGCAGATGCCGACTCAGACATCGGCTTCGCGCGGTTATGTTTTGTTCATTGGTGATGTAAGGAACACACAAAAGTCCTTAAATTGTCTGTCGGCCTGCGGACATACCCGCGGAGTGCTCAAAACTTGGAAAAACACGGATCATCACAGATGTAAAAAGCGGCAGAGTTAGAAATTCCGTATTTTGTGATCCGAATGTCTGGCGCCTGCTTTCATCTGGAACATCGGTGATATTCTCAGATTTATTGCAGCCGGTAATCCATTCTCCGCCTTGTGTGCGAGCCTCATTTTGCGCTTCTTTTGAAAAGTTTAAGGTTTGGGAAATTGACAAACGCACAAGTCATGATAAAATTAACGTTGGCATGCAAAAAATATGTAAAGAAAGCGTAAATAAGGAAACATATGAAAATAAAATTATATTTTGACAAGGGTAATTTGGGCAGACTTGCGGTGGCGATGATCTTTGCCGCGGTATTGTTCTGGAAGATCGGCTTTTCGGTGTGGGCGCTGCCGGTATTCGGAGCGTGCTATTTCCTATTTAAGAGTCTGGAGGTGGAACTGTCAGAGAAGATCCCGTGGGTCTGGACCGGACTGATGATCGGCGCCAGCAGTATTTTCACGGCGTATCATGTGCAGTATCTGTTGCTGGATGCAGAGCTTCGCGCCAAGATCACACAGCCGAAGATGCTGCTCAATATCTTGTGCTGTCTGGTGGTATTTCTGGCGGTACAGGTTTTTACCAATAATACGGGACTTACCTGCATGATTTCCCACATTTTTCTGGTGTCATTGGCGGGAATCAACTATTTTGTATATCTGTTCCGCGGGAACGAATTTATTTTCAGCGACCTGAAATCCATCCAGACCGGACTTTCGGTGGCGGGCAATTATGAGTTCGTGATGGATGACCGGGCGGGCTATGTGATTCTGATTTCCACGCTCTATGTGGCGCTGATTCGCAAGCTTCACGTTTCCTTTAAAAAGAGAGTGCCGATGGCGATCATCTGTATCTCTCTTGCCGTGCTGAGCGGCGTGTATATCGGTCATAAGACGGAGTACATAGTGACAGAGACCTGGGAGCAGAAAGGAAGCTACCGCAACGGATATATTCTGAATTTTGTGCTGAGCATAAGAGACTGTTTTATCGCTGCACCTGACGGGTATTCCGGTGAGGCGGTGAAAGCGCTGGAAGAGCAGTATTCCGGCGGGGATAGCGACGGGAAGAAGCAGGGAGAGAAAGATGCTGCCTCGGCATATGCGGATGTGGCAGCTGATCCGGGAGAAAAGCCGGCCATTATCGTGGTCATGAGCGAGTCGTATGCGGATCTTTCAGTGGTGGGAGATTTTTCCACGAATATCGATGTGGCGCCTTATTTTCACTCCCTGAAGGAGAACACGATTCATGGATATGCGCTGTCCTCCGTGTTCGGTGCGAAGACGCCGAATTCGGAGTGGGAGTTTATGACCGGGAATTCCATGGCATTTCTGCCGAGCGGTTCTGTGGTATATCAGCAGTATATTTCCAAGACGCCGACCTCGATTGTGTCCAACTTAAAGAACGACGGCTATACCTGTGTGGCAATGCATCCGTACTATGAGACCGGATGGAGCCGCAACGCGGTGTATCCGGATCTCGGGTTTGATGAGACACATTTTATCGACGATTTTGACCAGACGAAGATTCTGCGGGAATATATCACCGACCGGGAACTGTATGAAAAAATCATTAACCGCTATGAGAGCCGTGCGGCGAATGAGGATCTGTTTATCATGAGTATTTCCATGCAGAACCATGGCGGTTATACGGAAAAGTACGATAATTTTGATGAGAAGGTACGCCTGTTGGGATTAAACTATCCGGACGTCAATCAGTATCTCTCTCTGGTGCACGAGAGCGATTCAGCGTTGGAGTATCTGATCTCCTATTTTCAAAATGTGGATGATCCGGTGGAGATCGTATTTTTCGGCGATCACCAGCCGAGCCTTTCGTCCAGTTTTTATCCGAACTTAAACGGCAAGGGACTTTCGGGACTGACCGAGGATGAACTGGAAGATCTGTATACGATACCGTTTTTCATATGGACGAACTATGAGAGCACGGAGGTGGAACTGCCGGTCACCAGCATCAATTATCTCTCGACGCTGGCGCTGGAGCGGGCAGGAATAGAACTTCCGGCGTACAATCAGTTCCTGGCGGATATGATGGAGACCATTCCGGCAATCAATTCCAGAGGCTATTATTCCAAGTCCGCCGGCGGATTTTTGCACATCGAGGAAGCGACGGGTGAGGAAGCGGACTGGATCCGGAACTATAATATTTTGCAGTACAACAACATGTTTGACAAAAAGGAAAAGAGTGAAGTATTCTTTCCTTATCTGAAGTAGTATTAAGAAAGCAACAGAGATACAGCTTTTTAGCGGGCAATGTGTATAAGAAAAATGTGGAGGCGAAAAAATGGAGAGAGTGACACTTGGAAAAACAGGGATTACCGTCAATAAGAACGGGTTTGGCGCACTTCCGATCCAGCGGATCAGCACGGAGGACGCCGTGAAGCTGGCGCGAAAGGCATATGATGCCGGCATCACTTTTTTTGATACCGCGCGGTTCTACACGGACAGCGAGGAGAAGCTTGGAGAAGCGTTTGAGGGCATGCGGGAAAAAGTCTATATTGCGACGAAGACGGCGGCTGCCAATGCGGATGAATTCTGGGAGCAGCTTGGCATTTCCCTGCACAATCTGCGCACGGATTACATTGACATCTATCAGTTCCACAATCCGTCCTTCTGCCCGAAGCCGGGCGACGGAACCGGACTTTACGAGGCGATGCTGGAAGCGAAGGCACAGGGAAAAATCCGCCACATCGGTATCACGAACCACCGGCTTGCCGTGGCAGACGAGGCGATCGAGTCAGGACTTTATGAGACGCTTCAGTTCCCGTTCTGCTATCTGGCGACAGAGAAGGACATCGAGCTGGTGGAGAAGTGTAAGCAGGCGGGGATGGGATTTATTGCAATGAAAGCGCTCTCGGGAGGATTGATCAACAATTCGGCTGCAGCGTACGCGTTTGAGGCACAGTACGAGAATGTGCTGCCAATCTGGGGCGTGCAGAGAGAGCGGGAACTGGACGAGTTCATTTCCTACATTGAACATCCGCCGGTCATGACGGAGGAGATCGCAGCGGTGATTGAGCATGACAGAAAAGAACTCTCGGGCGAATTCTGCCGTGGCTGCGGTTACTGCATGCCATGTCCTGCCGGAATTGAGATCAACAACTGTGCGAGAATGTCCCTGATGCTGCGCCGCGCGCCGTCGGAGACACAGCTGACGCCGGAGATGCAGGCGAAGATGAAAAAAATTGAGGGCTGCCTGCACTGTAACAAATGCAAGAGCAAATGTCCGTACGGACTGGACACACCGGCACTGCTTGCGAAGAATTACGAAGATTACAAGCGGGTACTGGCGGGAGAAGTCAGCGTAAAATAAGGGATGCGCAGACATGCAGAACGACATGCAATGTGCGTAATGCATGCGTGAGGCGAAGAGGAGTGAGAGAATGAAGAAATACGAGACAGTCATTTTTGATCTGGATGGAACACTTTTGTATACACTGGAGGATCTGACAAAAGCGACAAACTATGCGCTGCGCAGGATGAATATGCCGGAGCGCACACTGGATGATGTGCGCCGGTTTGTCGGAAACGGTGTGGCGTGCCTGATCGAGCTGGCGGTTCCGGAGGGAACGGCACCGGAAGTCTTTGAGCAGACGCTTGCGATTTTCAGGGAGTATTATGATATTCACTGCAATGACAATACAAAAGCCTATGACGGAGTGATTGATCTGCTCCGGGAACTGAAGGCGGACGGATATGCGCTTGCGATCGTGTCGAACAAGCCGGATTCTGCGGTGAAGGAACTGGCGGAGATTTATTTTGAGGGAATTGTGAAAGTGGCAATCGGCGAGAGTGCCGGAGTGGCGAAAAAACCGGCGCCGGATACGGTCTATGCGGCATTAAAGGAGCTTGGCATGCCAAAGGAGGGCGCCGTGTATGTCGGAGATTCCGAGGTGGATGTGATGACAGCGAAAAATTCCGGTCTGCCGTGCATTTCCGTCCTGTGGGGATTCCGGGAGGAAGCGTTCTTAAAAGAACATGGTGCAGATCATTTTGTCCGCGAACCGGAGGAGATCAGAGATTTACTGAATGCGTAGGTCTGTTGAGAAATGTTTCACTTTTGGTAAGGAAGTACCATTGCATGATTTTTGTACATAAAGTACAATAAAAACAATGAGAAACACAGAAGAGTTGTGCGGAATCACAACAAGGAAGGCGGCATTGTATGAACAGAAGAAGTGTGAAGCATACGTTAACGATGACCTGTCTGATGCTGGTATTACTGGCATCCCTGTTGCTTGGGGCAACTTCCATTTTCAGTATCCGGAATACGACCAATATGGCGCTGACGGAATATGAAAGTGCGATGGATTCCGGTTACAACACAGAGATCAAGTCTGAGGTCCAGACGGTGATTGCTGTGCTGCAGGCAGAATATGATAAGAGCCAGGCAGGAGAACTGACAGAGGAAGAAGCGAAAGCAGAAGCGAAGGAGATCGTCCGCGCCATGCGTTACCGCGATGATGGAAGCGGATATTTCTGGATTGATGATACGGATTACAATCTGGTAATGCATCCGATTCTGGCGGAGCAGGAAGGAAATAACCGCTACGATCTGGAGGATCAGAATGGTGTCATGATCATCCAGGAGATTATGAAGGTCTGTAACAGTGCCGATGGCGGCGGATTCAATGAATTTTACTTTACGAAGGCGGACGGCGTGACAGTTGCGCCGAAGGTAGCATATTCCGAGCTGTTTGCACCGTGGGGATGGGCAGTCTCCACCGGTAACTACGTCGATGACATGCAGGCAGAGATGACAGGTGTGGAAGGACGTATCAACCAGAAGTTCGAGGTTCTCTGCATTGTGATAGTGATAATGATGGCTGTTATGCTTGTGATGGCGTTCGTGTGGGCGAGAATCTATGCGGCGAAGCTCTGCAAGCCGCTGGTGGAGATCCAGGGGCTGGCATCCAGACTTTCGGACGGAGATCTCACAACGACTGTGGATGTGCGGGAGAAGAACGAGCTGGGAGATACAGCAGAGGCACTCAATGCCGCGCAGAAGCAGATTGTTTCCCTGATAGGAAGCATCAGCACAGCGTCAACGGATCTGCAGGATGCGCTGCAGTCGTTTACCGGTAATTTCTCCTCCATGCAGGAGTCCATCGGAAACGTTGCGGTTGCAGTCAATGAGATTGCGGAAAACAGTACGACGCAGGCAGGTTCCACGACCGAGGCATCCAACGGTATCATGACGATCGCGGAAGGCATCGAGAAGATCTCCAGCGAGATGGAGGAGCTGGTCGGCAATGCCAATCAGATGCAGGAGTATTCCAATAAGTCGCTCGCTAAGCTTCGTGAACTGATCGATACGAACAATAAGACAGAAGCGGATATCGAGTCGATGTATACACAGACGGAGAGTACCAATGCATCCGTCAATAAGATCAGCAAGGCGGCGACGCTGATCAGTGAGATCGCGGATCAGACGAATCTGCTTTCCCTGAATGCCTCGATTGAGGCGGCGCGCGCAGGAGAAGCCGGACGCGGATTTGCGGTAGTTGCGGAAGAGATCGGAAGCCTTGCGACACAGTCGGCGGATACAGCGCATGAGATTAACGATATTATCGGAGAGCTGACAGAGAATTCCGAGAAGTCGATGGGCATTATGGTACAGATGAATGATGCGTCGAAGCAGCAGGTAGAGGCACTGAATCATACCAGCGAGATGTTTCTGGATATGCAGAAAGCACTGGAGGCGTGCACGAATTCTATACGTGTGGTGACGGATATGATTCGCACTGCGAATGAGGAGCGTGAGAAAGTTACACAGAGCATCGAGGTGCTGACGCATCTTGCGACAGATAATGCGGCATCCACGGAGGAGACTTCCAGTATGACAACCGAACTGGAGGGAACGGTGGAGCGCTCCAGCGGAATGATCGAGAAGCTGGAGGGCGACATGAAAGTGCTTGCAGACAGCATGGAGCATTTCCGGTTGTAGGAAGACTGCGGCAAGAATACAAATGATAAGATGAGAATGAAAGCGGGCGTGTCAGAAACTGACACGCCCGTAATTTCATGTCTGCAGATATTCTGCGAATGTGAAATATATAGCTGGGCACGAATAGGGAAAAAACCTTTTATATTTCACATGCTGCATCATATGCTGATTTAATGGCATGATCGATATTGCTCGGACGCTCTCCGGCACAATCGCCAATATAATGAAGCGGGAGCGGACAAGCCGAAAGATCCGGAAGATTCTTTCTTGCACCAACAGCCATTACAACGAAATCCGATCTGATCTCTAAGACCGAGGTTTTTTCATTTTCTGTTTTCTCAACAATAACTGCATGGTCATTGATCTCTGATAGTTTTGCAGAGGTAAGGATCTGGACATTGGAATGCTCTAATTCACTCATCAAAGTTGGGAGAATCGTGCTGCTTTCTTCCTTTGCAATCTGATCCATCATTTCAATAATTGTAACGTTACATCCGCGGGCAGCAAGGTATTCCGCAGTTTCAACACCTACAAGACCACCGCCGATGACAGAGACGTTGCCGAATACAATTTCTTTTTTAGCAAGAATATCCCATGCACTTGTAACGATTGGAAGATCTTTGCCCGGAACGGGAATGATTGCATTCGTTGCACCTGTTGCAACAATTACTTCATCAAACGAATCATAGTCTTTTCCGGTAAATTCCTGACCCAGACGGAATGTCACTGATAATTCGGGAAGCACGTTAAGATAGTAGTTAATGCTTCTCATCATTTCTTCTTTTCGGGGTGGAACGCTGGCAATAAGAAGCTGACCACCGATCTGGAGTGACTTTTCAAATATAGTTACCTGATGGCCTCTCAGAGCGGCGACACGTGCTGCTTCAAGTCCTGCAATTCCTGCACCGATAATTGCAATTCGCTTTGCTGTGACTGCAGGAGTAAGCTGACGGCTTGTCTCATAACCATTCTCGGCATTTAATACACAGCTTAGGAATGCACGGTTCTGGATATTGTCTGTACATCCTTTATTACACATCATACATGTTCTGACATCGCAGTAGTGTCCATCGGCACACTTGTTTGCAAAATCAGGATCGGTAAGCAGTGAACGCCCGAGTGCAACGATGTCAGCAGAGCCATTTGTAATAACGGCTTCAGCAGCTTCCGGTGTTACAATACGACCAACCACGGATACGGGAATGGAAACGAGTTCCTTGATTTTTTTAGAGTATGAAACCATAAAACCATATGGCTGTGTCCCCATAGCAGGAATGGTATCCCCCATATTTCCGGTGTGGTTAGCCTGCGCGACATGCAATGTGTCAACACCGGCAGCTTCTAATTCTTTTGCAAAAATGCAGGCCTCATCAAGTGGAAGACCACCTTTTCCCCGAAAGCCGTTATCTCCAAGAGGAGTTACGATTGGAAGCTTGTAGTCGATAACCATATCTGGGACAATTGCTTTTAAACGCCGTACAAGAGTTAAGGCGAAACGTGTACGGTTTGCAAGGTCTCCGCCATATTCATCTGTTCTGTGATTTAAAATAGGAGAGCAGAGCGATCCGACAAGGCGGTCTCCATGTACTTCGATACAGTCAACGCCTGCTTTGTGGGCTAAAACAGCACAATTTTCCATGTGCTTAATAATTTCATCCAGTTCTTCCGCAGTTACTTCATTTACAAAGTGCTGCATATCATGGTGAAGTTTGGCTCTTGCCTCCTGCATTTTTCCCTGGTGAAACATTTCGTTTAAAGCTGCGACGTTATAGTCTGGATGGAACAGCTGGATTCCAAGCTTTGCACCATATTTATGACATGCATCGGCAAGCCGCTGGAAGCCTTCTGCCTGTTGAGGAGAGTAAAGTTTTGGTGTAGGAGAGAATGTTGAAAGAGGAGCAACGTCTCCAATGACAATGTATCCAACACCACCTTTTGCAAGGCGCTCATAGAAACGAAAACTCTGTTCGCCGATAGATCCATCTTTTTCTTCGTATCCTGTTGTAAGTGGGGGAAACATAATACGGTTTTTAAATTCAATGTTTCCAACTTTAATGGGCTCTAATAATTTCATTGTGCACACATCCTTTCAAAGTGATTATCTTATTTCAATGGTGTTAAAAACTCTAATATGAGCCTGTCTAATTCAGCTCTTGCAGAACCGCTTGCAAAGTTGTGATTTGCGCCTTCAATTGTTTTGTAACTGCATTTGCCATTATAGAGTGCTTCATATCGATGACAGGTAGCATCATCTACCAGATCGTCTGCCGTTCCTCTGATAAGAAGAACAGCACCTGTATATCCCGCTGCGGATGAAAACGGTTCATACTGATATAAATCATGGTTAAAAGAAGTAGGGAAGCAAAGCCCTTCTATATCTGCTTTTGTGATTCCCTGTGCTTCCATTGCCTCGGCGCGGTCTTTACATCCAAACCACATGCCGGCTCCCGGGCACATGAGTATGAGAGCATGTGGATTAACGATAGGCGCAGCAGTGGCAGCTGCATAGCCGCCCATGCTCTGGCCTGATAAAATAATTTTATCAGGATTGGCAAAATCCTGCTGTTTTGTCCAGTTTATAATATCTTCGATATCATGTAAGATACCGGTGAATGTCATGTCCTCGAACTCACCGTCGCTTTCGCCATTTCCGTATAAATCAAAGCGGACGCTGGCAAATCCGTTTTCAGCCAGAAATCTGGCTGTGTGGGTATAGATATTTTTGTATCCGCTTTTATTTCCGGTAAATCCGTGTACGTTAATGATGGCGGGGAAGCGCGAGCCTTCATCCGGAATATTTACAATTCCGCGTAAGACATGACCTGAGCGGTTTGTTATTTCAACTTGTTTTGTCAATGCAAGATACCTCGGTTTCTGAAGTTATTCTGCGTTTGCAGCATTTCGTTTGTCTGATAAATTCTGTAACATTTCAGCTGTTTTCTCTTTTGTAAGAGGGTATACAAACTTTAATACAAGTACAGCTAATAAGTACCCGGCTACATATAATCCGGTATATGTTTTCCAGAGACGTCCGGAGAATGCTTCGCTCTGAACGGCCTCATTTACGTTAAAGCCTGCGATTGCAAGTGCAAAGCTGCTCATACTTCCGGATACGGCATTAGCAAGCTTACGGAAAAATGTATATGCAGAGTACACGATACCTTCGTTACGTTTTCCGGTCTGAAGTTCCTGATAGTCAATTGCGTCATTTACAAGGGCCCAGACTAATACCTGGAAACCGCTGACACCAAGATAACAGATTCCGTTGATAATAATAAAGAGCATTGGGTTCTCAAGAGGGAAAAAGAATAAAATAGCATAAACAACAACTGAGAAAGTTGCACTATACATAATCCATTCTTTCTTTCCAAATTTCTTTGCAACAAATTTTGTCCCAATGAATGCGATAAGCGACCAGATAACGCTTAACATGCCTGAAACTGCCATAATGGCGACATTTCCGAAATAGTCACGGAATAAGTAGGTATTTAAGCCGTTTACCATACCGGCACCAACGATACCAATAAAGCTGGATAACATAACACCAAGTAAAGCTTTGTTTTTGGAGATGGCTTTCAGCACGTCTAAATAGTTAAGCTTCTCTTTTTCTTTGGCAACTGGCTCGGTGATAATACGCTCCTTGCACCAGTGTGATGTAAACATAAGGCAGATCAAACCAACAACAGCACAGATGGCTGCCATAATAAGGAAGTGGCTTGGTACAGGCTGGTTGTCTTTGTATAAGAATAATGGACCGGCAATAACGATGACGGTCATAAAGATTGTGCCGCCAAGACTTCTGAAGCGTGAAAGGTCGGTCCGTTGGTTTACATCATCTGTCATAACACTTGAAAGACTTCCAAATGGTACGCTTACACATGTGTACATAATTTCATATACAACATATGTGATGAACATGTAAGCAAGACGGGCGCCATAAGCAAAATTGCTTACGTTGACGAAGCCTAAGATACAAAGGACTGCGGTTGGGAAAGCAAAGAATTTAATCCACGGAATGAATTTACCCTTGCCCTTGTTCTGGTGACTGTCAACAAGTGCACCGATTAATGGATCGTTTATGGCATCCCAAAGCTTTGTGATAAGCATAAGGATTCCTACGTGCACCGGGTTGACCTTCAGCACCAGGGTATAAAAAATAGCAAGATACATGGCTCGGAACTGTTCTGTACAGCAACATCCCAAATCGCCAAGAGTGTAACCGATTTTGTCCTTCATGGAAAATGGTCTTGTTTCTTTCATAATAAAATACCTCTCATTTTTGTGTTGTTTTGGTAGCTACATGTTCATTATATGGGGATTAGAGAGATAAACATATACAAAAATTGCTTGCAAACTATGGAAAATTGATGTATTGTATAAATTGACAAAATGAACAAAAATATGGATGCTGGAATGTGCAAAATTAACATATGAAAAAACAGAGTTATGAGATGGAATATATAAAAATAGAAGATAGCGGACAGCGCAGTTTTGGACAGAAGAAAAACCATACAATTATTTTTGTGACAGGTGGTATGGGATATTTACGTCAGGAAAATGAAAAGGCGGTCTGTACCATGGAGGACTTAATATTTATTAAGCCTGGCAATAAAGTGAAGATTGAATATCGAAGAAACAAATATCCGTTAGAACTATATGTGCTCTATGTGGGAACAGAGTTATTGCAGAGCTTATCAGATGAAAATACAAGACTTGACGAGGCATTTGATATCGTTCCCTTTCAGGTTAAGACAGTTCATTCTGAGAGTGAATCTGCCATGCTTATAAAGAATATTTCCAAAAAGCTGTATTCAATGCTTAAGGAATCTCCTAAATTTGCACACACATTGTATGAGAAAAGCCTGCTGACAATGCTTCTGGTACTTGCGTTGCGGTCGTCTGTCAAGGAGGACGTACAGCTAAAATTAAATAAGAAAAAGCATGTTGTAATGGATGATATTTTCATATATATAAGAGAACACCTGACAGAAGATATATCATTGGAGCGCCTGGAAAACGAGTTTTATGTAAGCCGCTATCATATTGTGAGAGAATTCAAGAAGATGACAGGCGAAACGCCACATTCATATATTGTAAAGAGCAGACTGGATCTGTGCAGACACTATATAGAGCAGGGAAAAAGTATCCGTGAGGTTTATGAACTTGGAGGATTTGGCGGATACAATCATTTTTTCAGGGCATTTAAGAAAGAGTATGGTGTTACTCCAATGCAATATTATAAAAATCTGCAGATCGACAGGAATGAAAGATAAATTGATAAAAACAGCAGTATCATGTTTGAAATAATGCAATGGCTAACGGACAGTTTCCCGAATAAATTTTCAGTTTTCCCATATACTAACTCCCAAGCTAATATATAGCAAATAAGAGAGGCTTTATCCACAGAGATGGAAACAGACAAAGCGCTCTTGCGAAAATAAAGCATTGGAGGAAAATTTATGAAAGCAACGGGAATCGTGCGTAGAATAGATGATCTGGGCAGAATTGTGGTGCCCAAAGAAATCCGCAGAACGCTCCGCATACGTGAGGGAGATCCGCTTGAGATATTTACCGACCGTGAGGGAGAGATTATTTTAAAAAAATATTCGCCCATCGGAGAATTGAGCCAGTTTGCCGGGGAATATGCCGAGAGTCTGGCGCACACGACGGGATATCTGGTGCTGATCACGGACGGGGATCATGTGGTCGCGGCGTCCGGCAGTGGCAAGAGAGATTTTGAGGGCAAGCCCATCAGCGGACAGTTGGAGGAGATCATCGGTGAGCGGAAAAGTCTGGTAGCTTCTGACGACGAAAAGACATTTGTAAAGCTGACGGCGGACGATGCCGGCGAGTACAGACAGCAGGCAATCAGCACGATTATCTGTGAGGGGGACGCCATTGGCGCAGTGATCCTCTGCTCACGGGAAGAACGGGAGAAAATGGGAGAGACAGAGAGCAAACTTGTCGCGGCGGCGGCAGGCTTTCTGGGCAGACAGATGGAACAGTAGAACAGAACTGGAAAAAGGCATTTGAAACAGTGTGTTTCAGGTGCCTTTTTGGGCATATGCCTTGAAAGAAGCCGGGAGACATGATAATCTCATAAGGCAAATGAGTTTCATGGAAAGTTAGAAAGGTGGAAACATATGAGCGAAAAACCTGACGTGACGATGGGGGAAATGACCAAAACAAATGAAAAGTCTGGCAGGAAGGTGCCGAAAAAAATCATATGGACGATCGGCGCAGTGGCTGTGGCGGCAATTATTTTGATCATTGGAATTTGCAGCGGAGCATTTTTGAGCAGAAGTAACAGGATTCTGCTTGCAGCAAGAAATACCATAAAAGATCTGCCCACGGTTGTTGAGAATAGGAATGTTGCAGATATTATAGCATCCGGAAAATATACGATTGGTGTAAAAGGGGCTGTCAGGGGAAAAGACTTTGATGGAACGTTTAAATACAAAGATACACAGCTGCAGGCAGGGGGAACGATTTCACTTTTCGGTAGGGAGAATCTGGATTTTCTGGCAAACCTGGATGATGAGCAGCTCTGCGCAAGCATCCCGATGCTTACAGATAATCTGCTGGTATACAATTACAAAGAAGAGAAAGACGGCTACATAGTGGATCTTCTGGGAGCGGATGGGGTTGCATCGATCGATGCGGCACTTCGTGAACTTACCTCGAAAGAAGAACAGAACAGAGCGGCGCAGGAGATCCTGTCCGTAATATACGATGAGTACAAGACGCTCGATATAAAAAAAGCAGAAAAAGAAGAATTCATAGTGGACGGCAGCGTCAGAAAATGTAACGGGTATGAATTTACCGTCACAGAGGATGAACTTCTGCAGGTAATGGATGGAGTGAAGGAGGTATACGATGCGTATTACGGTGGAGCAGCAGATGCATTGAAGCTGAAGCTGGGGGATGACTTTTCGCAGCTCAGAGATAGAGCATGCAGTATGGGGGATATCAATGTAAAAGTCTATGTGTATCAGAATAAACTGGCAGCGGTTGTTGCGGAGGCGGAAAATTCTGATACGGCATTCCACCTGCTGTTCAAGGGAGGAGAATACAGAATGCAGAATCTGGAATTGCTCGCAGAGGATTTGGAGGGTGAGCATTCCATACTGGAACTGACAGGAAAAGCAGCAGGGGAAGAAGGGGGCTATGAGTTTTTGATTGATAATGGTGAGCATGATATAAACCTTGTGATTTCGATCAGTGGGGAGGTTCAATTTGAAAAAATGAGCGGCGACAGAAT
>PPYF01305606.1_pt1 | contig 13460 bp, 10 predicted proteins | sample 1559871 | NCBI WGS metagenome assembly PPYF01 (sample SAMN08240021, study PRJNA423297) | Human gut metagenome, whole genome shotgun sequencing project. | reverse complement strand
ACGGCAAGCTGACTTTCAACTTAAAGCCGTTCAGTTTTAAGCACACCGGACTGTTTCCGGAGCAGGCTGCCAACTGGGACTGGTTTTCCGAAAAGATCCGCAGCGCCGGACGTCCGATCAAGGTGTTAAATCTGTTCGCCTACACTGGCGGTGCCACGATTGCCGCCGCTGCTGCCGGTGCCAGCGTCACGCATGTGGATGCCTCCAAGGGAATGGTGACCTGGGCGAAGGAAAACGCCGTCTCTTCCGGTCTTGGTGATGCCCCGATCCGCTGGATTGTGGACGACTGCGTAAAGTTTGTTGAGCGCGAGATCCGCCGCGGCAACCACTATGATGCGATCATTATGGACCCGCCTTCCTACGGAAGAGGACCCAAGGGTGAGATCTGGAAAATCGAGGACGCCATCTATCCGCTGGTGCAGCTCTGTGAGCAGTTGCTGTCGGACGATCCTCTGTTTTTCCTGATCAACTCCTACACCACTGGTCTTCAGCCGGCAGTGCTCAGCTATATGATGAATACCGTCTTAAAAAAACACGGTGGTCATATCGCCGCAGATGAGATCGGTCTGCCGGTTTCCAGCAACGGTCTGGTGCTTCCGTGCGGGGCAAGCGGCAGATTTGAGCGCTAAGGGCGGGAACGATTTTGTCCTGTTTTTGCACAATTTTTGTAAATAGTTGTTTTCCTGCATACACAATACAATTTTTGTGGTACGCTGTTTTTATGCAAAGGTGATACGGGGATCCGGATCACCGGCAAATAAAAACGAACAGGAGAATGATTTCTATGGCACAGTTTGTAAAATTAGTTCCCGAGAATTTAAAGGCGCTGCGCGAAGTAAATCCGCGCCTGATGTCTTATAATGTAGAATTCGCCGAGGTAACCGGCGGCACCTTCTGGAAAGCGTACACACCGGAGCAGGTTGCAGGAACCGAGGAATTCCATGTCGCTCCGAGCGCAGACGGCATTGCTGCAATGTACAAGGATCTGATGCAGGTATACGCACCGATCGATCTGTACAACGAGAAGCTCCGCTCCCTCGCAAAGGAGCTCGGAACCGCATGGGTGCGTGTGTCCGGCACCTGGGCAACCAAGACTTACTATGATTTTGACAATGCAACAGGCGGTATTGCTCCGGAGGGCTACTTAAATGTCCTGACAAAGGAGCAGTGGATTGGTGTGCTCGACTTCGTAAAAGCGATCGATGCGAAACTGATGATTTCCGTTGCGAACTGCCCGGGTCTGCATTCCGCAGAGGAACCGTGGAATCCGAGTGAGGCGGAGAAGATTTTTCGTCTGAGCAAAGAACACGGCGTACCGATCGACGGCGCCGAGTTCGCAAACGAACCGAACATGATGGAGGATACCGGCTTCCCGGCTGGTTATACACCGGCTGATTACCACCGCGATCAGGATCTGTTTTTCGCGTGGGTACGCGCCAACTATCCGGAATGTATCTGTATCGGACCGAGCAGTGTTGGCGAGGGTCTTACCATCAATGGCGGTGATGACAACAGCAAGAGTGGTGGTATCGAGCAGCTTGTAAGAGAGAACTGCTCCACAACCGACCTGTTAGAGGACACCAAAGAGCCGTTGGACGTATTCAGCTACCATTATTACAACGGTGTATCCGAGCGTCTTGCTTCCGTGATGCCAAGCGGACACTGGCTGGCAGATACCGCCCATACCGAGGCGTATCTGGACGTTGCATTAAACTGTGCGCGCACCTATGCTCCACTCCGCGACAAATACTGCCCGGGCGGCGAGATGTGGGTAACGGAGTCCGGCGACGCAGGCGGTGGCGGTGATACATGGGCTTCCACGTATCTGGATGTTTTCCGTACCTTAAACGAGCTCGCTGGATTCGCAGCGATCACAGACGGCGTTATTTTCCACAATACACTGGCTTCTTCCGACTACGGCTTCCTGGCCCGCGAAGTATTTGATCCGCGCCCGAACTATTTTGCCGTATTGTTGTGGAACCGCCTGATGGGTACGACCGTTTACGATACCGCAGAGCCAATCCGCGAGGGCGCACATGTCTTCGCACATTCCCGCAAAGATGGAAAAGAGGGCGTTGTATATCTTGTGATCAACAACTCGCTGACAGAGGCAACCACCGTAGAGCTTCCGAAGAGCGCAGAGCGCTACACACTCGCCGGCGAGGGCGGCAACGTGCGTGCCGCTGTCATGACTTTAAATGGCAAGCCACTTGTTCTGGGTGCCGGCAATTCGCTTCCGGAACTCACTCCGGCAGCACAGGAAGCCGGAACAGTGACTCTTGCACCGGCAACCTGTACATTCTTCGTACTGTAAGCAGCGCGGGGAAGCAATCTGCACCGATGAGTAAGCCGTATAAGCTGGCTAGTAAGTTGCATTACTGGCTACAGTGGGGCTTAAGTAAGTTGCAACGGCATGTGCGTTAATACTTGTATCGGCTGGCTGGCAATATACCGGTATGTAATCTGTAATGACTGGCTGCATGGATAGGTACGTTGCATACACTGGCTGGGCTGCAACGTTGTGTGACCTGCAACGACTGGGTAAATTTGTAAGTTACATCGACTGGCAAGCTGCAGGGCTGAGCCTTACATGCACCCACAGGAGCTTTCTTGGTCAATCATTGTTTGCTGATGTTGTGCATAAGATCAAAACGGGTCTACAGAGGACTTTTTCTCTCTGTAGACCCGTTTTTGCGTACAATCTTCTATTTTTTTGACTTACATGGCTGCATTTTGGCTTCCGCCGGGTCTGGCGACACTCTTTTTCTCTCCCAGACCCGAAATCAGTTTCTTTTCGGGTCTCACGGGCTGGTTTTTCATTCCCAGACCCGCGAACAGCCCTTTTTTCTTCCCACGCGCATAATAACAAGGTCCCGGCGGGTCTGGAGAGACGTTTTTTCTCTCTCAGACCCGCCGGAACCTTGCACAAGACCATTTTTCTTCTTAATATCCGGTCGGACGGTCTTTTTTCCCGACCTTGAGGCGTGACATCGCGCGCGCCAGCGATGCTTTGGAACGATAATACTCCTGAATGCTCTGTTTCTGGCGGAGCTGCTCCTGTGCACGCTCTTTTGCCTCCTCGGCACGCCGCACATCGATCTCCTCCGGGGACTCACAGGTGTCAACAATCACCATTGCACGGTTATTGATGATCTGTGCAAATCCGGTGCCTGTCACACCCACGATCTCCTCGCCTGTTTCGTCCGTGATGCGGATCTCGCCGATCTCAACGGCAAACACCATATTTTCGTGATGCGCCTGGATTGCTTTCTCTCCGTCATGCAGCGGCAGAACGACCTGCTCACATCTTCCGTCAAAAAAGACACGGTCACAGGCAATCACTTTCAGACTAAATGTATTCATGCCCCCATCTCCTTCGCACGCTCGATCACATCATCGATCGTACCTACATTGAAGAACGCTGCTTCCGGATACTCATCCATCTCACCGTCAATAATTGCCTTGAATCCTCTTACCGTCTCCTTAAGCGGCACATACTTGCCCGGCACGCCGGTAAAGTTCTCTGCCACGTGGAACGGCTGGGATAAGAACTTCTGGATCTTTCTTGCACGGTATACCACGAGCTTATCCTCCTCGGACAGCTCCTCCATACCGAGAATTGCAATGATATCCTGCAGTTCTGTGTACTTCTGTAAAATCTCCTGTACTCTTCTGGCGGTCTCATAATGCTCTTTTCCAACGACGTCCTCCTCAAGGATACGGGAGTTGGACTCAAGCGGATCCACCGCCGGATAAATACCCTGCTCTACGATCTTTCTGGAAAGTACCGTGGTGGCATCCAGATGTGCAAATGTCGTCGCCGGAGCCGGGTCTGTCAGGTCATCTGCCGGCACGTAAACAGCCTGTACCGAAGTAACAGATCCGTTCTTTGTGGAAGCAATCCGCTCCTGCAGTTCGCCCATCTCCGTCGCCAGGGTCGGCTGATAACCTACTGCGGACGGCATACGTCCAAGCAGCGCGGATACCTCAGATCCTGCCTGTGTAAAACGGAAAATATTATCGATGAACAGAAGTACATTCTGATGCTCCTCATCGCGGAAATATTCTGCCATCGTAAGTCCCGTCTCAGCAACTCTCATACGTGCTCCCGGCGGCTCGTTCATCTGTCCGAACACTAACGCCGTCTTATCCAGTACGCCGGATTCCTTCATCTCAGACCACAGGTCATTTCCCTCTCTGGAACGCTCTCCGACGCCGGTAAAAATGGAATATCCGCCATGCTCTGTCGCAATGTTGCGGATCAGCTCCTGAATCAATACCGTCTTACCGACTCCGGCACCTCCGAAGAGACCGATCTTACCGCCCTTTGCATACGGTGCCAAAAGATCGATGACCTTAATACCGGTCTCAAGCACCTCAACGACCGGGCTCTGGTCTTCAAAAGATGGCGGATCTCTGTGAATCACCCAGTGTTCCTCACCGTCAAGGCTTTCGCCTCCGTCGAGTGTATCTCCGAGCACGTTAAACAGTCTGCCCAGGGTCTTATTTCCAACCGGAACCTTGATACCGCCGCCCTCGGCAATAACCTCCATATCCTTGCATAAGCCCTCGCTTGCCGCGAGCATGATGCAGCGGACAGTATTATTGCCGATGTGCTGTGCAACCTCCATCACGCAGCGCTTTCCGTTGTTGTCCACTTCAAGCGCATCTTTAATATATGGAAGGTCATTATCTTCAAATTCTACGTCAACGACAGGTCCCATGACCTGTACAATTTTCCCTTTCTTCATACAAGCTCCCTTCCGCTTTATTTCTTTTTCTTGTTCTTCTGCGCTTTCGCACCGCCGCTCACCTCTGTGATCTGCTGTGTGATCGCCGCCTGCCGTACCCGGTTGTATTCGATCGACAGCGTCTGTATCATGTCCTTCGCGCTGTCCGTTGCCGCCTGCATTGCCATCATTCTGGAATTATGCTCGCTGGCAAACGACTCTACCAGCGCACAGTAGATATATCCGGTGACATAGTTCGGTACTACATGCTCCAGAATCGCCTCCATGGATGACTCCACCCGGATCTCCTCCTGGTAGATATCCGCCGGGGCAGGATGCAGGAAGTCTTCCTTTACAAGCGGAAGAAGTTTCATCTTCTCCGCATTCATAGAAAAAGAGTTTTCCATCTTTGTGTAGATGATATATACCTCATCAAGCTCATTTTCCGCGTACAGATCCATGACGTGATCCGCAATGACACGCGCGCGGTGAAGCGACGGGTTCTGCACGGTATACTTGAACTCCGCATCCACCGCGAGACCCTCTTTCGCAAAATACTGGCGTCCGAGCTCGCCGACGACAAACAGCTTATTGTTCTCGCCCTGCGTGAAAAGCTCATGCGCCATCTTGATGACGTTGTGGTTGTATGCTCCTGCCAGACCCTTATCCGCAGTGATCACGATATATCCACGCCGCTTTTCTTCCTCCGGGATCTCCTTCTTCTGGTCAAAATAGCGGTTCTGCACCTCCGGAATGTGGCGCAGGAATCTGGAAATGGAACCCTGAAGTGCATAGAAATAAGGTTCCGTCTGCTCAAGCTTCTGCTTGGCACTGCGCAGTTTGGCAGAGGATATCATATACATGGCGCTTGTAATCTTCATGGTATCCCGGATACTTTTCATTCGCTTTTGAATTTCCTTGGTATTTGCCATGCTCTATCACCTGCTCTTATATTCTTTAACCGCCTCTACAATCTGCTCCGTAATCGCATCATCCAGCACTTTTTCCTCGTTGATCTTCGTCACAAGCTCCGCGTGCTGTACATGGATGTAATCTAACATACCCAGCTGGAATTCTTTCGTCTTTGCCGTGTCTACGTCCAGCATCAGACGCTTGTTGGCAGCGACCAGCGTGATGACCTGATCCGCCAGGCTCATCGGATGGCAGAGCGGCTGCTTTAACAGCTCCATCAGGCATTTTCCGTGCTGTAACTGCTCTTTTGTCATGTCGTCCAGATCGGATGCAAACTGTGTGAACACTTCCATCTCACGATACTGCGCCAGATCAATACGGATCGTACCGGACGCTTTCTTCATCGCCTTGGTCTGCGCCGCACCGCCGACACGGGATACGGAGAGACCGACGTTGACTGCCGGACGCATACCTGAGAAAAACAGATCACTCTCCAAAAAGATCTGACCGTCTGTGATGGAGATCACGTTGGTCGGAATGTATGCGGATACATCGCCCGCCTGCGTCTCAATGATCGGCAGCGCCGTGATGGAACCTCCGCCCAGCTCATCGGAAAGCTTGCTGGAACGCTCCAGCAGTCTGGAATGCAGATAAAATACGTCTCCCGGATAAGCCTCACGTCCCGGAGAACGCTCCAGCAAAAGGGACAGTGCACGATATGCCACTGCGTGCTTGGAGAGGTCATCATATACGATGAGGACATCCTTGCCCTGATGCATGAAATACTCTGCCATAGCGGTTCCCGCATACGGTGCAATGTACTGTAACGATGCCGACTCGCTGGCTGTCGATGATAAAATGATGGAGTAGTCCATCGCATCATTCTTCGTCAATGTATTCACAAGCTTTGCTACGGTCGATGCCTTCTGACCGATCGCCACATAAATACAGATCACATCTTTTCCCTTCTGGTTCAAGATGGTATCTACTGCGATCGACGTCTTACCGGTCTGTCTGTCGCCGATAATCAGCTCCCGCTGCCCGCGTCCGATCGGGAACATGGCGTCAATCGCCAGAATACCGGTCTCGAGCGGCTGCTTGACCGACTGACGGTCAACAATGCCCGGCGCTTCCTGCTCGATCGGGCGGTAATCGTCCGCCGGAATCTCTCCCTTGCCGTCGATCGGCGCTCCCAGTGCATTTACAATTCTTCCAAGATAGGCATTTCCGACTGGAACACCCGCCTTCTTCTTCGTGCGTGTGACCTTTGTGCCCTCTTTGATGCCAGTGTCTTTTCCGAGAATGATACAGCCGATCTGATCGCGCTTGATATCCTGCACCATACCTCTGACGCCATTCTCGAAGATCACGATCTCACCATACATGGCATGCTCAATGCCATAGATGGTCGCAATTCCGTCTCCTACCCAGATGACAGAGCCGACTTCCTGCTCACCGGTCACCATATCATAATTTTCTATCTCTGTTTTCAGTATGGAGATAATCTCCTCTGAATTTATGGAACCCACGTCATCACCTCCATGTCAATTTTTGTTCTAAATTCTTGATCCGCCCCCGGACGCTGTAATCTTCCACCAGATCTCCCGTCTCCAGCACAAATCCGCCGATCAGTTCCGGCTGTGTGCAGATGGTAAGCTCCACCGTCTCTCTGTGGTGCTTTGCGGCGAGATATGCTTTGATCTGTGCAAGCTGCTCCTCATCCGGTGTACCCGCGCAGTACATAACGGTCTTTAAAATTCCATTTGCCTCATCGTAGCAGCGCGTATACGCTTTAAAGACATCCTCCATCTCCGATACGTTTCCGTGGTCGCACATTTCTTTTAAGAAATTCCAGACCTCTTTCGGAAACAGCTGCTCAATCAGCCTGTGTTTTTCCCTGCCGGATACCACCGGACAGTCCAGCACGCGCGGCAATTCGCCAGTCAGTGAGAAAATCCGCTTCATCTCTTCCACAGTCTCTTTCTCCACGCCCAGCTCAAAAAGAACCGTTCCGTAATTATTTGCTGTTTGTGTCATTTAAACCACCCGTTTTCGCCAAAAACTGTTCATACATAAGCTTGTTCTGCGCTGCCTGATCCGTGTCGCCCAATACCTTAGCGGTTGCCGCCATGGCAAGTCCCGCAATCTGCGACTGCAGCTCCTGCACGGTTTTCTCACGCTCAAGGTCAATCGACTTGTGTGCGTTGGCGATAATTTTCTGCGCCTCTGCATCCGCTGCATCCATACGGCTCTCATACTCCGCCTGTGCGCTCTTTCTCGCTTTTTCAACGATCTGCGCCGATTCCTCATGCGCCTGCTTTAAGGCGTCCTCATACTGCACTTTCAGCTCATTTGCCTGCTCATTTACATGGCGTGCGTCCGCCATCTGCCCTTCGATCAGCTGCTTGCGCTGATCCATCACTTTCGTGACCGGTCCGATCAAAAATTTGCGGAGCCCCAGATATAATACGATCAGATTGACGATGGTAAAGATGACATTCCAGTCGATTCTAAGTAACTGCATACTCTACCATAACCTTTCCTTAGCCTAAGAATAAGATGATTAAGATTGCTACTACCATACCGAAAATTGCAGTACCCTCTGCCAGTGCACATCCAAGTAACAGTGCCTTTGTGATCTTTCCGTCAGCCTCCGGCTGTCTTGCGATAGCGTCTGTTGCCTTGGAAGTTGCAAGTCCGATACCGATACCTGCTCCAATACCTGTAAGTGCTGCGATTCCTGCTCCGATTGCGATTAAAGATGTCATAATAATGTTCTCCTTTTCTTTTTCGATTTGATTACTCGATGGTTTCCTTAATAAAAAGTGATGTTAAAAATACAAATACATATGCCTGAATGAATCCGTCAAACAGGTCAAAGTAGAGGCTGAGCGGTACCGGCACAAGTAACGGTGCCACGATCTTGATCAGCTCCATGATAACGAATGCGCCTAAGATATTACCGAAAAGTCGCATACACAGTGATAACGGCCGGATAAATATTTCCAGAATATTCATCGGCAGCATAAGCGGGATCGGTTCCGCAAAGCTTTTTAGAAAGCCTTTGACGCCTTTTTTATGTACGCCCGAAAATTCAATCAGGACGATACTCATCAGTGCAAGAGCACCAGTGACGCCCACATCCTTGGTTGGAGACTTGAGACCGAACAGACCGATCATATTGGCCACGCCGATATACAGCCCTACGGTCATCAGATATGGGATATACCCCTTTCCATCCTCCCCCAGGAGATCATAAAAGAAGTTGTATAAGCCTCCCACTACCGTTTCCAGTACAACCTGTTTCTTGCCGACATTCTCTACTTTCAGGTTGCGCACAAGAATGATCGAGCCGAGCAGCAGCACTGCCATGATGATCCACGTGACCACGACCGACTCCGCCACAGGGATCCCGCCAAAAACAGGGATCGTGAACGCAGTCTCACAGTTCAGCTCTTCCATCAGCTGCTTTGATAGCTCCTCCGTATTACCACTTCCTTTCTCTTTTTTTGTGTTCCTATTTTATGAAGTTTCCCATTAAATGTCAATTTCGTCAAAAGTTCTAATTTTGCGTTCTGTTTTTGTGCAATATGCATGCATAGATTGTGATTTTTTTCACATTTTCCGCCTTTTTACAAATTGAAAATTGCAAAAATATACATTTAGTCAAAAATGTCTTCCAATGTTTGTAAAAAATATCGGTTTCCATAGATAGAACTTTCTATCTATTTGAACGGACTTCCTACCTATTTTGACCTTTCCTTAACAAATACACCCAAAAAGGGGCAGTCGCCCCTTTTCGTGAAGCTGGATTTTGATAAGTAGCATTATAAGAAACTCGCACTTTGCGATTTCCGTTGGAAATGCAGATGGAAATTCGGTCAAAAAATATGGCATTTCTAACCAGCCAGATGTTTGCATCTTCGATGATCCGTGTCTTTCCAAGTTTGGAACAATCCGCGGGTCAGGTCCGCACCCCGTGAGACAATTTGTAGGGTTTTCGTGCTGCACTTACCTGCACTCCCGCAGTAAAACATAACCGCGCGAAGCAGATGTTTGAGTTGCCATCTGCCCGGACTTTCATAGCAGGTGGCAACGAGTTTCTGTTCGCGCGGTTTTATGATGTCTACGGGGGAGTGCAGTTAGTGCAGCTAGAAAGCCCGCCCATTGTCTCCGGTGTGCCGGACATGCACCCGTCGGATAGTCAAAACGTGGAAGAGACACGGAATCTGATGCAAACATCCAACTGGTAGAAATGCTCACATTTTTCTCCAACGAATATTCCATCTGCATTTCCAACGGAAATCTGCATATGTGCTTCTTATAATGCTGCTTATCACATCAACTGCACGAAAAAGGGGCTGCACACTTAATGTGCAGCCCCTTAACAAGCCTATATTATTTTCTTCTGGACTCAAGTTCTTTTACGTTTGCCTCTACCTTCGCCTTAGAAAGCGGATATATAAGTAACAGTGCCAGTCCGCATAATGCATAGATGATTGCCGGGAAGAAGGTGGACAGATTGTAGATTCCATTTGCAACTTCCTGCGTCTGGCTTGTTGCCAGCTCATCATAACCGATCCAGCCAAGTGCCCATCCGGAAAGTCCGCCCGCAATTGCCTGACCGATCTTTCTTGCGAAAGAGTACATACCGTATACGGTGCCATCATCTCTGGTGTGATTCTTCACTTCCATGTCATCGATAACGTCCGTTACCAGTGCCCAGCACTGCATCTGGAAGAAATACATACCGATCATGGCAAGGAATGCCAGTCCGACGAACAGCCATACATTCTTTACATGCAGTACGCCAATAATAAAATATAATCCTGCGGAGATAAACATTCCGATAAGACTGCACTCTTTCTTTCCGTACTTCACGGCAAGCTTTGTGGACACTGCGGAAAGTACAAGCACGCACGGAAGCATCAGCAGCGAATATACGGATAATGCTGCAGTGTTCTTAAAGTAATCTGCAAACAGATACTGGTTGATGCCCTGGGACATTAAAGATGCCAACAACAACAGCACTGCCGAGAGAATCAGGCCCATCAGCGATCTGCTGGAAAACAGTGCGGAAACCGTCTGTCCGAACGTCTTCTTCTGGACATCCGGCTTCGGTACATACGCGACACGTTCTGTTGTCAGCGTATAGCATAACAGATAGCAGATAACGGCAAGTACGGAAAAGATTCCTGCGATCATGGAAATTTTGGACGCGGATACGACCTTGTTTCCTGCCTCATCGGTGTAATATACCACCATCGGTGCAAGCATACCGATCAGGATACCTGCCAGCGTACCGCCCAGAGAACGGAACACAGATAAGGAGCTTCGGTCCTTCGGCTCGCTGGAAATAACAGATGCCATGGATCCATATGGAATATTTACGGATGTATAGAAAATGGATCCCCATAAAATGTAAGTGATGAACATGTAAGCAACTTTTGCCGCATACGGTGCATCTACCAGAAATGACTGGTACATCATGAACGATGCCAGTGCAACAAATGCGCACATACGCAGAATCCACGGACGGATGCGTCCGTTCTTGGTCGGCTTGCTGTTATCAACAATGCGTCCCATTCCGATGTCGGTAAATGCATCCAGACATCTTGCAAGCAGGAACATGGTACCTACCATACCGGCAGAGACTCCCATGACCTTTGTGTAAAATACCATTACATAGCTGCTGGCGAAAATGAATGTAAAATCATTCGCAATATCACCGCACATGTAACCGATTTTGTCCTTTACGCCAAACGGCTTGGTGTTTGTGTTTCCCATAATGCGCCTCCTGTAGCAGACCGCCCCATGCGGTCTCTTTGATGGTTTTATTATAGCAACTTCCCTTTCCCTGTACTTTGCCTTTTTTTGTTTGACACGGATTATTTTTGTGTTATATTTATTTTGTACTAAAATTTTTTCACGTTGTTATTTGCAGCTAACAGTTTCCGGATCAAGCAAGGAGGATTCTTATGGCATTGCCCTATATTTCCGTGGAGGACTGTTTTCCGGTCATCCGCCAGACCATCTTAGACACCTACAAAGTCGACTCTTTTCTGATGCATTATCCCTACTCCGATCTGGAGCGGCTGGACATGGGGCTTAGGAAGATGGTCTGGGGAACCTACTCCACAAATTCTGCCATCTTCTCCCTGTCTCCCGAGCAGGATGCCTGGCAGATTATCGTGTTAAAAAGTGTTCTGGGCTTTTACAATCTGATTATCACAGTTACAAACGAGGAGCATCCCGATATGTTTGGCTTCATGCCGTTCCGTACCGAACCTGCAACTCCGGCTGTCATCAACCGTATCATGAAGGAGAACGGCATTCCGCCACAGTATACATCCAGCATGCAGCAGGTCTACTACAATCTTCCCGTCGTGGAAATGCAGAGTCTGATCACCACACTGCAGCATCTGATCACTGCATTTATCCCCGGGTTTGCAGCCAATCACGTCGAGTATATCAATTATACCTCCGAACAGCACGAAGTTGACTTTAACGAGGAACGTATTCACAAATTTACTTCCGATTATATGGCAAACCTCGCCGAACACATAAAATCCTGTGGCGATGCTGTCATCACCGGTGATCAGACAGCCTCCTCCGAAAGCATGAAATCCCTGTTGAATTTTGCGGTTTCTTTTTCCGAGACACCACTCTCCCAGTTAAAGGAATATCTCTCCTACATCAACACTTTTCTGTCTGCCAAAATGATGGACACACAGGTGCATCCCGCCTATATCTTTAAGCAGATGCATACCTTTCAGCTTAAAATTAACGAGACCGTGCAGGCGCAGGAACTGCAGCATCTTCCTTATGAAATGGTACGCAAATACTGCCTGCTCGTGAAAAACTTTACCTATGACAATTATTCCTATCTGATACGAAGCGTGGTCAATTATATCAACCAGCACCTGTCCTCGGAATTATCGCTCGCCACGCTTGCTTCGGAATTTGGCAAAAATGCTTCTTACCTCTCCAGCGAATTTAAAAAGGAAGTCGGCGACACACTCACAACTTATATCAACAAGCACCGCATTCTCGCCTCGCTGCGTTACTTTAACACCACGGACATGAGCGTTGCGGAAGTATCCAACGCCGTCGGCTACACCGATATGGGCTATTTTTCACGCCTCTTCCGGAAATATGTAGGACAGAGTCCTCGCGAATATAAAAAGATGCTGGATAAATGACATTTTATGCCCCACTATCTGCGCTCTTCCAGATACCACTCCGCCTCCCGCACCGTATCCACCAGAACCTCCATCGCCTCCAGCGGATATTCTCCCGCAGCGGTCTCGCCCGTCAGCATCACAGATGCCGCGCCCTGCTGCACCGCGCGGAATATATCGGACACTTCCGCCCGCGTCGGCACCGCCCGATGCTCCATGGAGGCGAGCATCTGCGTGACAACCATAAACGCGCGCCCATGCTTTCTACACTGAGCCGCAATCTCCTCCTGCGCGCACGGAAGCTTTGCCAGAGGCATCGCATTCCCCAGATCTCCTCTGGCGATCACGATCTCATCGCAGTGTGGCAACAGCTCCCCCAGATGCTCCATTCCCTGCAGATTCTCAATCTTTGCGAAAATGCGGATGTCCCCGGCGTCCTCATTTATTAAAGCTTCTTTTAAGTTCTTTAAGTCTTCTTGATTTCTCACGAATGGAAGCATGACCCCTGTGATCCTGCACTGCTTTACTCTGGCAAGGTTCCTGTAATCACGCTCCGTCAGCGTCGGTGTCTGTATCTCCACACCGGGCGCCGCGATACTTTTCCCGCTTTTTAAGACGCCGCCCCGCACAACGGTAC
>PPYF01188470.1_pt1 | contig 13460 bp, 8 predicted proteins | sample 1559871 | NCBI WGS metagenome assembly PPYF01 (sample SAMN08240021, study PRJNA423297) | Human gut metagenome, whole genome shotgun sequencing project. | reverse complement strand
CGATTGTGACGATACAAGATGAAAATTTGTATGATGGTAATATCGATGTTAAAGAACGAAGGGATATTGGCTACAAAAGTGATTCAATTATAGGCGTTATAGGTATTGTAGAACGCACACAATTGATTGCATTGGTTCCCTTGAAACTTGCTATTTTTTTTAAAAACCAACGCAAATATAATATTAATATCCTGCAGTTACCTCGTGAAATGAAAATCAAACAAATGAATGCGTACGCCTCCTGGTATAAAAGAAACTCTAAGAGTCAGCATATTGAAGAAATTGTTGACATGCTTCATACTTTATCTTCATTTCGTCATTAATAAGATATATTTTTATTACCTATATTTAGTGATTCTTTTTGACTCTTTTATTTTCCATGAAAGGTTTATATTTGTAGTTCCATCATATCCAAAAGGAATCATAAATGTTATTACCTGCTCAATTAGAAACGCCCAGGGCGGTCCTCATCGAGGTAGAAGTTATTGTAATGGTCATCGCGGTCGGAGCATGGGGAGGGGTTGTGAGTTTTTTGTTAAAGTCAGAGGGGTTCAAAGCCGGTAGCTTTCATGGCCGCTTAATGAGATGTATCAACCAGATTATTATCTCATGCTTCACTAGTTTTATTTTAAGTGTGGTAGCGGTTGAAAAGGGGCTAAGTTTTAATATGATATTGCTTTTTGCAGGGGTGGGAGGGGTATTTTCTATTCCTATTATTAAAATATTAGGTGCGCGAGTTAAACGCATTGTATCTGGCAAAGAGTAAGCATGCATAGACAAATTAGGTCATAACTCTTATTGAGGATTAATAACCGATAATCAACAATGGTGTGATGAAAAAATGGGACATTGTAAAGATTACATTGTCCCATTATTCAACTTATACAACACGGTTTTTTAGCCAACCGTAGATGAACTGCTCGTTCTGTTGTCTTTCTTCGGTGATAGTCAAATAATACGCCCCTTGGCTGCAATTTAACGCTCTGAGTAAGACCTCCTCGCCTTCGCCTCCTCGCGTTGTCAGAAAACGTTCCAGTGCGGCTAGCGTTCTTGAACCGATAAGGCCGTCGGTGCTTAAATCAGGATACAGATGTTGTTCTTTGTTGAAGACGTTTAGCCAGCGCTGTAACCAGATGCAGGGGTATTTCGGACCGACATTGACCGCAGCATCACAGAGTTCAAATGATATCGGCCAGGACAGCTGTGAGATGCCTTCGAATCCAGGTTTAACCCAGTAAACATTCTCGAGTATCGCATAGGCCTCTTCGCGGGTTAACGCTTTCATTTCTCCCTGATAACCATTTGCTCTTGCTGTGGCTTTGGTTATTCCCCAGTTGGTTTCACCACCGCGATCGGCAGGGCTGTTTGAATAACCACCTTCTATTGAAAGAATACCATCGATAACTGGATTCATTATACCCTCCTTGATAATGATTTATTAAAACTATTGGCGTTTAAATAATGAGATAAAACGTTGTTTGAGTCGGGATGGACTAAAAAGAGATTGGGCAACTGGTTGGTTGGTATCTGTTGCTTCAATGGGAATTAAATCATTTACCTGTATTCCCTGGCGGGGGATGGTAATGAGGAAGTCATGGATCCCGAGTGATTTTAAATCCTTGCGGATCAGATAAAGTATTTGGGTTAAATTTGCATCATTCACATAGTTCCCTCCACTTCCCCAGAGTGCGGTAGTGAGTTCCTGGCGTTCGATGACTTCATTTTCTGCGTGCTCGATGATGAAACTGAGGCATCTTGCTCTCATCGCTGTCATTCGGACTACCATAGAATTAGTGATATTCCGTAGTTCATATTTACGCTCATTAAATATGCAGTCATGGTTAATGATATATGTTTTCATTATTCCCTCTCTGAATGATATCGTTCTTGATTCCTTGTTTATCTGAATACTAGTTACGAGAACTAGCTGAATCCATATTATAAAAATCAATAACTCCATTTTATGTTTGATTTTCAAATGTGTATCACAGCTTTGATTTGTTTTTAAGTGAGATTTAAAAGCCTATTAAATCCCATTAAACACTGCAGTGGTTGCATTTATATTACTGATAAAGTGAACGTGATGTTGCGGTATAATATCAATTTAATTAATTGTTATCGTTGTTATGTATAAATTAATAGTCATCGGCGTTGATGATGTTTTGTGATTAGCCTTATTCAATCATCTAATGAATTATTCACCCGGTAGGATGGCCTACGAAAACATAATCATCTAAATTATAGGAATATATCATGACAACTAGTAAATTAATTAAGGGTGACACCCTGACAGAAACCAGTAATGCAGCGGACGGTTTTATTCCTGCTACTGAAGTGAGTAAATACAGCTACACTTCTGCTCGCGTCGCTAATTCGGTATATAACGTTTATAAGGCAAACGTGAATAAAGCAAAAGTATTCGGCTACTACACCGACTGGTCTCAATATGATGGTCGCCTGCAAGGTGGTGATAATGCTGCTGACCGCGGTCGTGGCTATGACCTGGCGAATGTTGATCCACTGGCTTATGACAAGATTATCTTTGGTTTCATTGGCATTGTGGGTGATAAAGGTGAAAAGCAGTACACCATTGAAAATGCGGCGGCTCTCACCGGCAAAACGACCAACGAACCTACCTTCCTCGACCCATGGGGTGACTTCCAGTCTTATGTTAACTGTAACCAGGAGACCAGTGGCTGGGATGTTGAGCCAATGACGGTGACACAACAGAATACTCACGGCATGCTGGGCGGTCTGCGCGACCTGCAGGCAAAAGCGAAGCAACTGGGTCATACTCTGGCGCTTTCAATGAGTATCGGTGGCTGGACAATGAGTAACGGCTTCCATGAAATGGCAAAAACGGAAGCTGCACGCAAAGTGTTCGCAGCAGGTGTTGTTAAATTATTCAAACAGTTCCCAATGTTTAGCGAAGTGGACATTGACTGGGAATACCCGAATGCTGCCGGTAACAATAACCCTTACGGCCCAGAAGACGGCGCGAACTATGCTCTGGTCATCAAAGAGCTGAAAACTCAGCTGGATGCTGCTGGTCGTAGCGATGTTAAAATCTCTATCGCTAGCTCTGCTGTCGTAGAAACTCTGGGTTACTCTAACGTTAACGCGCTGATGGATGCGGGTCTCTACGGCATCAACGTCATGACCTATGACTTCTTCGGTACACCATGGGCAGAAACTCTGACGCACCATACTAACCTGTCCCCACTGTCTGCGGGTGGCTGGAGTATTGAAGTTATTGTTGATTATCTGATTGCTGAAGGCTTCCCTGCCGATCGCATCAACATCGGTTATGCAGGTTACACCCGTAATGGTCGTAACGCCGAAATTGAAAGCTTCTCCCCGCTGAAAGGTTCTTACAGCGCAGGTGAGGGGACCACTACCGGTACCTTCGAATCTGGCTGCACCGAATGGTATGACACCATTTATAACTACCTGGATCTGGAAAACCAGAAAGGTCGTAATGGCTTCAATGTGTATACCGACCAGGTTGCAAATGCAGACTACCTCTACAACCCGCAATCTAAACTGTTCATGTCGCTTGATACGCCACGTAGCGTAAAAGCGAAAGCGGAATACGCAGTTAAGCGTGGCTTGGGTGGGATGTTCACCTGGACTATCGACCAGGATAACGGCGTGTTGGTCAACGCTGCGCGTGAAGGCCTCGGTTATGAAATGAGCAAAGAAGTGATTGATATGGAGCCGTTCTACTTCGAAGGCATCAATATTGTACCTGCTGACGAAGACAAGGATGACGGTGAAAAGGCCAACCATGCGCCTAAAGCGACCATTGAGCTGCGCGTTGTCGGCGGTTCCCGCGTTCAGCTTTCTGGCGAAGGCTCTAGTGATGAAGATGACGATGCTCTGAGCTTTAGCTGGGGCGTACCAACCGCTATCGACGTTGCTGATAAAACCGCTGCGGTCATCGAGTTCGCGGTACCGGTTGTTGAAGCGGCTACCGAACTGCAGTTCACCCTGTTTGTTCGTGATGCTCAAGGCGAACCTTCAACCCAGCAGCGTTTCGTCCTGATTGTGGTGCCAGCGGCAGGCGCAGTTGAACCGACCCCGGCTGATGATGAAGATGAGGTAACGCCGACCCCAGTACCTTCTGATGACTCTGAAACCACTCCGGATGATTCCACCTCTGTTTACCCACAATGGGATGCGGCTACGATCTACGGCGCCAACTGGGGTGAGTTCGAAATCGTCAGCTGGAAAGGCCACAACTACCAGGTTAACTGGTGGTGTGAAGGTATGCAGCCAGACCTGAACTGCAGCCAGGGCCAGGTATGGACTGACCTCGGCGCATACTAAGTGATAGGTTGTTCTTAAAAGAAGCCCCGGCAAATCCGGGGCTTTTTCATTGTGACGCAGAACGCCCTTCGGCGGAGGGCGATTACCGATCCTGGCAATAATTCATTTATATCGGAAAAAACGAATTATATTTACTAAATAATCTAATTTTAACGAGTATTTGTGAAGGGTATGATTGTCTCTATTAAGTCGTTAACTGAATGAGAGAATAAATAGATGAAACATCTGCATCGTTTTTTCAGTAATGATGCCTCTGGTGGCATCATCCTGATTATTGCTGCCGTTCTGGCCATGCTGATGGCCAACATGGGCGCGACCAGCGGCCTGTATCATGCCTTCCTGGAAACGCCGGTGCAGCTGCGCGTGGGCGCATTAGAAATTAACAAGAACATGCTGCTGTGGATTAACGACGCCCTGATGGCGGTGTTTTTCCTGCTGATTGGTCTTGAGGTTAAACGCGAGATGATGCAAGGCTCGCTGGCTACGCGTCGTCAGGCTATTTTCCCGGTAATTGCAGCACTGGGTGGCATGGTCGTGCCTGCGCTGGTCTACCTGGCGTTTAACGCTCAGGATCCGATTGCGAGCAGCGGCTGGGCGATTCCTGCGGCAACGGACATCGCCTTTGCGCTTGGCGTGCTGGCGCTGCTGGGCAGCCGCGTACCGGCCTCACTCAAGATCTTCCTGATGGCGTTGGCCATCATCGACGATCTAGGTGCCATCGTGATTATCGCGCTGTTCTACACTCATGATTTGTCACTGCTGTCGCTGGCCATCGCTGCGGCCGCCATTGCGGTGCTGGCGTTGCTTAACGTCAGCGGCGTACGCCGGACCGGTATTTATATTCTGGTGGGCGTAATCCTGTGGACGGCGGTGCTGAAGTCCGGCGTTCATGCCACCCTGGCTGGGGTGATTGTTGGCTTCTTTATCCCGCTGCGCGAGCAAAACGGTAAGTCGCCAGCAAAGCAGCTTGAGCATGTGCTGCACCCGTGGGTGGCCTTTATGATCCTGCCGCTGTTTGCTTTTGCCAATGCTGGCGTTTCCCTTCAGGGCGTCACGCTCGACGGGCTGACCTCGTTGTTGCCGCTGGGTATCATCGCAGGTCTGTTTATCGGTAAACCGCTCGGCATCAGCTTGTTCTGCTGGCTGGCGTTGAAGCTCAAGCTGGCAAAACTGCCTGAAGGGGCAAACTTCTCGCAGATCATGGCCGTCGGCCTGCTGTGCGGGATTGGCTTCACCATGTCTATCTTTATCGCTAGCCTCGCCTTCGGCAGCATCGACCCGAAGCTGATTAACTGGGCGAAGCTCGGCATCCTGATTGGCTCGGTGATGTCGGCGGTGGTGGGATACAGTTTATTACGTGCGCATTTGAAGCCGCAGATGGCCTAAACGCAAGATGAGAATCAAAGGAGAGGAGAGCACAGGGCATGTCGCATATTAATTACAATCACCTTTACTACTTCTGGCATGTCTATAAGGAAGGCTCGGTCGTGGGGGCGGCAGAGGCGCTGTTCCTGACGCCGCAAACCATCACCGGGCAGATCAAGGCGCTGGAAGAACGGCTGCAGGGCAAACTGTTTAAGCGTAAAGGGCGCGGTATTGAACCGAGCGAGCTGGGTGAGCTGGTCTTCCGCTATGCGGACAAAATGTTCACCCTAAGCCAGGAGATGCTGGATATCGTGAACTACCGCAAAGAGTCGAATTTGCTGTTCGATGTTGGCGTGGCAGATGCGCTATCCAAACAGCTGGTCAGCAGCGTGCTGGATGCCGCCGTTGTGGAAGATGAGCCAATCCATCTGCGCTGTTTTGAGTCAACGCACGAAATGCTGCTTGAGCAGCTCAGCCAGCATAAACTGGATATGATCATCTCCGACTGTCCAATCGATTCTACCCAGCAGGAGGGGTTGTTCTCGGTGCGAATTGGTGAATGTTGCGTGAGTTTTTGGTGTACTCAACCATTGCCGGAGAAACCCTTTCCGGCCTGCCTGGAAGAACGCCGATTACTGATCCCTGGGCGTCGCTCGATGCTCGGGCGTAAGCTGTTGAACTGGATTAACTCACAAGGATTGAACGTTGAGATCCTTGGTGAGTTTGATGATGCCGCATTGATGAAAGCATTTGGGGCAACACATAACGCTATTTTTGTTGCTCCTACGCTGTATTCACACCATTTCTATGCCGATGATTCTATTGTTGAAATTGGACGTGTAGAAAATGTGATGGAGGAGTATCACGCCATATTCGCGGAAAGAATGATCCAGCATCCGGCGGTGCAGCGTATTTGCAAGAAAGATTATACAGAGTTATTTTCAAATCCTATCCGGTAAGATAAAAAAGCTAAAATTGACATCATTATTTCTCAGTGAGAATTAATGATGTCAATTTAGCGTAATGTGATTTCTGATTTTCCTTTGCAGTGGTTAACGTGAAATGGCTCTAATCACTAACTCATTGTAAGGGAACATTATGGCACAGAGCTATTATTCACAGGCGGGTAACTTTACCAGCAGCCTGCAAGCAGAAGTTGACGTTCGTACAGGGTTGTATAAATGTAATTTCCCCATTCTGAATATTACCGGAAACCACGGTATTGGTCCGGTTCAGGATATTACGTTAAGCTACTCTCCTCTAGATACGCTCAATCGCGGATTTGGCCAGGGGTGGGGGTTAGGGCTTAGTTATTACGATAAAAGCAATGGTTTGTTAGTTACCGCGAATGGCGACCAGTATAAGGTTGTTGAAAATACGACGTCGGTAATGATTCAGCAAAACAAGCTTGAAAACATTAAGTTTGAGAAATTTACCGATCACTATAAATTAATTTATAAAAATGGGGTAGTGGAGATCCTGAGCTCACCGACTAGCGTGAATAACGTTAAGGTTCCGGTGACGATTTACTCCCCGCTGGGTCGGGCATTACAGCTTCAGTGGAATTTAACCGGTGATTTCCCACAACAGAAGAGCATTCAGGATGAAGATAATACGCTGCTAAAAATTGACTACAGCGGTTTTACTACGATCACCGTATGGCCTTCATCTATTGAAGAAAAGGTCATTCATGTTATGCAAAGCAACCAGCAGCTGACCTCATTCAGTATTATCCAGGATAGCGACAGCCCGGTTTGGAAACTTGAATATCATACCGTTGGTGGCAACAATCTGCTTCATGGTATCACCACACCTTCCGGCATGTCGGAATCCGTCACTTACGTTGCCAATCAGATTAAATTCCCCAGCGCCGCAGGACAAACCTCGCTCCCGCGCGTAACCGCACATACGCGACTCCCCGGTGCTCAACAGCCCGCTATTCGTCGTACCTATCAGTTTTCTACCAATAACTACTTAGGCTATGGGTTATCCGCGCCGTGGTCCAATAGTTCAGATTACCTCTACAACAATACGACAAATTACCTTTACTGGAGCGAAGAGCGCCTGACCGACGGTGAAGAGTTGATCGTTACCCGCAGGACGTTTGATAATTTCCACCTGCTGCGTGAAGAAAAAACGACTCAGAATGATTGCCAAAAACTGACTACCGCAGACTACTACGCGATTTCTGGCGCCACTTATGATAACCAGCCAGATAACTTTTTGTGCCAGAAAAGTAAGGTTGTTACCTATAGCAATACCGTAACGAATGAAGCACGCTCAGAAACGACCACCTATGAGTATAGCCTTGATGGCAACCTTTTAAGCCAGATTGAACCAGATGGCAAAACGACGACGTGGGAATATTTCCCTGCGATTGGTGGGGCAGAATGTCCTGCGGATCCACACGGCTTTTGTCGTTATATCAAATCCGAAACGGTGACGCCGGCCGAGACCGAGTTTGATACGCCGGTCAAGGCTAAACATTACACCTATATCAGTATCCCGACTGCAGCGGCGGCCCAGGAAGTGTTGGCTCACGCCGTGGTACAAAACACCGTGCTCTCTACAGCAGATAAAAAAGTACTGTTACAGGTGGCTCAAGAGTATTTATCTGACAGTGCCTCTCCTTACTATGGGCAGGTATTCCGCAACACCATCAGCAAGGCCGGTGTTGAAGGTGGTGAGCTGGATTATGTATCAACAGAAGAGACTACATGGGAAGTTGACGATATCTACGCTACCCGTACGGTAACCTACTATCCCTTTGATTATGATGGTACAAATCATACCTCCATGATCGTCAAATATTATCCTCTGTCGCTTAAAGAGTATATTGTCACCGATACGGAAGGGAATACCACCGAGTATTATTATGACGTTCAAGATCGCCTGACAAAGAGTATTAAAAATAGACTCTCGATCTACGAGACAAATCTTAATTACACTTATCAGATGGAAGAGATTGAGCCTGAGTCAGGTGTTTATGTTCCGACAATGGCCATTCAGGACGAAAAAGGAAATATCTCTAAAAATATCTATGATGGTTTTGGTAATATTGTCCGTCAGGATAAACTGATTAACGATGTCTGGACGGTTGTTTTTGAACGAAAATATGATTCCTTTGGTCGTGAATATTATAACGATCGCCGCGATCGATTGAATGATATTGATGCGCTGGTTTCACAAAATATGGCGTTCAACGACTGGGGAATGGTCAAGTCTATTCAATATAATGACGGTCATTTTGAATATAATGACTATGACCCGATCACCATGCAGTCAACGCTTTGGCAGGAATCGGCCACTGAGGCAACGGCCAGTACCGTCACACAGTATAACGTTAACGGTGCCGTCACTTCGCAGTGGAAAATTAACTCGCTGGGTCAAAATATCGGCATCAAAAACTATCACTATGATGGCTTAGCGCAGTTAAGAAGCATCGTTGACGATGCCGGTGTATTTATTACCTATGACTATGACAGCTATGGCCGCGTTACCCACACTACCCTTGCCGACGCTACCACCATTCGTAAAGTTTACGCCGGGCATACTCATGAAAAATTGATTACGCATATTTATGCCGACGATCGCCTGTTAGGAGAACAAACATTTGATGGCCTTGGCCGTCTGAAAGCATCGACGGTAGCAAACCGTACCCAGCAGTTTGCATACGAACTCGATAAATCCTGTCCATACTGGACGCTGACACAAGATGGTCAGGAACTCCAGTATGAGTACATTACCGAGCTGGGTAATGTGGTCAGAAGCGTGAAAGATAAAGACGCACTGATTCTTCAGGAAATGACCTATGATCCGGTCAGCGGCGATCTGCTTACTGGGGTGAATACGGAAGGCACTAAATTCGTTAACACCTATAATAATGACTCAACGCTGGCGACGGAAACCTTTACCGATAATGGTCGAACCGTCTCCACCAACTATACGTTTTCGGGGAACGGCATTCTGCTGGATTATGTTGGTGTAGATAACAATAACCGTCATTCAACGTTTAACGAGCTTGGGCAGTGTCTGAATATTACTGAAGGTAATATTACACTTGATAATGAATTTGATACGCTAGGTCGCATCAAAAAAATTACCACCACTGACAGTCAATTCTCCTCTGTTTCTACGATGGAAATTTATTACGATGAATTCTCTCGTGAATGGATGCGAAGCTTTAGTTGCGGCGGGCAAAATCGCAGCGTTGAACAACTTTACTATCCTGACGACAGCCTGAAAACACGTACCACCCGTGAGGGGGAAATGGTGTTGCTGCGGGAAGAGTTTGCCTATACCAGCCGTAATCAGCTTTATACTTATTCGGCAACGGGTGAGCAATTACCGGTCGATAAGTTTGGCAATAAAATTACCAACCAGGTCTATACCTATGACGGTTTAGGGAATATTAAAGACATTACCACCACCTTTGCCGATGGCGAAAACTTTACCGAATATCATTATGACCTTAACGATCCGTGCCAGCTTAAACGTGTTGTTAATAGCCATGATGCGTATCCGAAAGAAACATTGCTGGAATATGATTTAGCCGGTCGCCTGACCACCAATGAAGTGGGCAATACGTTAACGTACGATGCGTTAGGACGCCTACAGCAGATTTTAAGTGGCGTGAGAGTTCTCGCAACTTATCATTATGATGCCATGGATCGCATGGTACGCCAGCTCGCTAAGGATGGCGGTAATACGCAACTTTATTATCGTGAAGGTGGTGTTGTTTCCCAATATAACGCGGACAATGCCGTTAGCACCGAATTTGTCAAAGTGGCCAATACGATGCTTGCCAGAAAAGACAATACGGATTCTCAGCTTTATCTGACCGATTTTAAAGGTACGCCGCTAAGTCAGGTTGATTCGCAAAGCAAGGCAATTGGGGATACCGGTTTTACCGCCTTTGGCGCGAGCGCTAATAATACGTTACCGGCATGGAGCCCGGCATTTAATGGGCAGGTCAAGGATCCGGTCACCGGATATTATCATTTAGGCAGTGGCTATCGTGCCTATAATCCTGAATTGATGCGCTTTAATACGCCGGACAGCTGGTCACCGTTTGGCGAAGGGGGGATCAACCCTTATGCCTATTGCCGCAACGATCCGATTAACTTTATCGACCCAACGGGGCATATCAGCTGGCAGGCGGGCGTTAGCATTGGCTTTAGTGTTTTAAGCCTGCTTCTCACCATATTCACCGCTGGTGCATCGATTATTGTTGAAGGCGGGATTATGGCGGCAATGGCTTCTGCTCGCGCCGCATCACTGGTGCTCGGTGCAGTAAGCGTTGTAGGGAATGTGGCATCCATTACCTCTAAAGCACTTGAAGAAACGAATCCTGATGTCGCGAATGCGTTTTCATGGGTGTCTAAAGCCTGCTCTGTTATTAGCTTTGGTAGCGTAATACCGAAAGTGCCTGGCTATATTAAAGAAGCGCCTGAAACGATTCTTGGTACATGGTCTAAGGTTCGCGGGAGAACCGGGTCGTATTCGGTTACAAAGGTTCATGATACTCGGAGTCTGATGGTCAGAACCGCCGATCGCTATTTGAAAGTGAAAGATTCTACCGCTTTCAGTATTGGTTATCATGCGTTAACCGGTGGGACTAAAGCGGGTATTAAAGTTTATGATTACGTTAGTCAGAAGAAAGAGGATACGACATCGGGGCAGACCGGTACTGATACACCGACCACCGATATTACGAATAATACGCTGACCAGTTCCAGCGATCTGAAATCATCCACCGTTGAAAACTTTTACGCTTCCAGTAAGGGAATGCAGGCGGGCGAAGATTCTGGTGCAGAGGTGTTGTATTCCGCGCAAAGAAATACGTTGACGGATTCACTGACACCGCTTAATACCCAGTTGAGTAATACTGGGGTAAGACTGGTTAATGAAAATAGCCTGACTCCGTGGGCTTCAACAGTATCCACTAAGCTTTAAATTGTAATATTAAGGCTAATGGTTTAAGTCATTAGCCTTCAGTAAAATAGTGGTTTTCTCTATTGAGAGAAAATCATTATTTGAACGGGAGGTATATTAAAGTTTTTTATTGTCCACATCAACTAATCGTAAAATGAAAATTAAGGAATCATAGCAATGAAGAAATTTGAATACGTTAGTTATATCGATGTTAATTTGTCTACGGGCAAAGGTCAGTCAACAGTATATGCAAATAGCTGGAAAAATCCCGGCCTCGGCGATGCAGAAAAAGTGACTATTACCTTTGTGGTAACAAATAAAAACTATGAACAGGTTATTTTAACCGCAGATGAAATCAAGCAGTGTGTTCTGCTTGGCGATTATCATACAGGAGAGATTTTTGCATCTGCTATTAATCCAAGTCCAGGGCAATGGGGCGTATATGATTATTCGGTATCTGTAAAAAATCAGCCTGCCGAAAATATTGGTGTAGTTTATCAATCTATTACCTATGAAATTCGTCGTAATGGCTATGGTGCAACTTCACGTACTTGTTGTGCCGTGCTTACACCAGATGATGGTGACTCTATTGTGACGAGTTGTAAAGGCACAGAGTTTGATAGCGGTGTTACCGTAACACCTCTACCAGGGATCTGGTACGATTATTCTAATCTTGGTTTTACCCGTGTTGATACGAAGAATGAAACTGTTGGAAAATATGTGGTAGATCAGGATAATTATTATGTTTCGATACCTGATGGCACTATTGCTTCCAGTACTTCACATAACGTGAATGCAGACATATTTGTTAAAGCTCTTACGAATGATAATCCTCCGACCTATCAGATATTTTACAAAGTTGGGAACGAGGGAATATATGACTTACATCTGGATAACGGCGATATTATCTATCTTCCTTACAATCAACGACCAGGTCAACTATGTCTGACTCGTGTATGGGTTGAAAATTGTACAATGAACAGTACATTTTCAAAAAGTTATGACGTGGTTACTTATGATGAATATAAGAATGAAGCACATTTGACTTTTTCACCAAAAGACGATTGCAACACCATCTCTATGTCTAATACTTAATTAAGGAATTTATTATGGCTGCTAATTTTTCATATCTTTCATATTTGAATTTATCTCTTCGCTCTAATTCTAGCTCAGGTCTTATTTATGCTAATGCCCGTAATCAAGTTGAATTGATTGTTAATTTTATTGCACTTGATGATAACGGGAAGCAGGTTTTCCTTACTGATGCTCAAATGCAGTCCACTATCTCATTATGTGATTATTTCACTCGTGGAACAATCAGTAATGGTTGGTCTGTAAGCCAGCAAGCCGGTGATTTTGTTTCTGATGGTATTTTATTAGATCACGCCTCAAGCTATACCGCTATTGCTAAAGAGAAAAAGAAGGAGCCTTTATCGGCATTAAAATCGGGCCTTGACGGTTATCTTTTACCGCAAAGCTTTACTCTCTGGGTTTCTGTGGCTACCGGTGTTACTGCTGCCAAATCATTTGCGGTCAAAATTTCCGATGGTGATAAAACTACCTATGATTCTGCCATTAATGGCAACTTTGAATCATCTATTATCCTTGAGCCCGTTGCGGAAAAATCATACGTGATGGATGATATGTTTTTATCACCCGATGCATATATTACTGATTACGGTGATGGCTCGAATAAGAGCCATAGTAATTTTTTCTCTTTTAAAGACTATAAATTATGCATTAAACGCGTTGATGGCGTGCCTTCGGACTCCGATACGCTGATTTGTTCTAGTTTTGCCCTATGGAATGAGACATCAAGATATGTTTATATT
>PPYF01621586.1_pt1 | contig 13461 bp, 10 predicted proteins | sample 1559871 | NCBI WGS metagenome assembly PPYF01 (sample SAMN08240021, study PRJNA423297) | Human gut metagenome, whole genome shotgun sequencing project. | reverse complement strand
TTTATTCTCTTTATATTTTTTATTTCTCTGTGAGGAAGTGTTTTTTCATTCGGTGCAGCTTTACATCGAAAATTCTTATTCATTGATTCTTAATCCATAAACATATTATATGAAAATAGCATTTATCAGCACCCGTGGCATACCGAACAACTACGGGGGCTTCGAGCAGTTTGCAGAATATATTTCCGTGGGATTGGTCCGACGGGGGCATGAAGTTGTGGTATACTCTCCGCATTTCCATCCTTACCGGGAGCCTGATTACAAGGGGGTACGCATAAAGCATATTTATAGTCCGGAGAAATGGATGGGGAGTTCCGTGGGGAGTTTCTTTTACGATTTCCTGTCTTTGCGTGATGCTTTGAAGAAGGAGAAGTTCGACATTATTTACGAAGCGGGCTATACGAGCATCGTTCCGGCTTATATCTGGTTTAATGTGAAGCGTATCAAGTACCCGCTTTTTACGACAAACATGGATGGGTTGGAATATAAACGTACGAAGTTTAACAAATGGGTACAAAAGTTTGTATTCTGGGAAGAGCGTATGGCGGTGAAGCATAGTCATTATTTGATTGCAGACAATATGGGTATTCATGATTATTATAAGGAGAAATACGGAAAAGAAAGCAAGTTTTTGGCATACGGGGCCGACGTTCATGAGGATTACGATGCGGGCGTATTGAAGGAGTTCGGTTTGGAAGCGGGTGGTTATTTCATCGTGGTGGCTCGTCTGGAGCCGGAAAACAACCTTTTCATGGCCATAGAGGGATATTTGGCTTCGAACCAGTATGGTAAGCGTCCGTTAGTGGTTGTGGGAAAGACGAATACGCCTTATGGAGAACATTTGGTGGAACGATATGGTCGCGACCGTAACATTCGCTTTGTGGGTGGTATATATGACTTCCGTAAACTGAACTCCATTCGTCATTATTCCTATGCTTATTTTCATGGTCATAGTGTGGGCGGAACAAATCCGTCTTTGTTGGAAGCCATGGCTTCCGGATGTTTTATTTTGGCACATGACAATATCTTCAACCGTGCGGTCTTGGGCGAAAATGCCTTATATTATGGATCTACGGATGCAGCTACGGAGATGTTGGACGGAATAGACGAGGCGGTGTCAACCCATAAAAAGGAATATACGGAACGTAATTTGGAAGTGATACGACGTGATTATTCATGGGAGAAACTGGTGGATGAACATGAAGAATACTTCAAATGGATGTTGTCACAACGAAAGGGCGGCTGACGTTTGTCCGTAGTTGTGAGAATTGGCATGAAAAACAAATCCCCGTGAAAACAATATTGAAGTTTTCACGGGGATTTGTTTTGAGGCAGGGGGATTTACAAGGGTTTCACCCCTTCAGCAGTGGGAGGAATCGGCTTGATGCTGCCATCTGCATTATATTCCATCGGTTCGGCTATGACAGAGCGGCTGTAACTGGTGCCGGTAGGCAGACCGCCATTATGGCTGATGAATATCCATTGTCCTTTGAAGTTTACTATGGCCGGATGGGTTGTGTTGCTGTTTCCGGCTATTTCTGAAATTATGCCTTTCGTTTCATACGGGCCTTCAATGTGGTCGGCTACGGCGTAGGCTATTTTTTCCGGCCATTCGCTGGCGTATGTGAGGTAATATTTGCCATCGTGTTTGTGAATCCACGGTGCCTCCGTGAAAGGATGGCTCTCGTCGATATGGATGCGTTTCACCTCTCCTTCTGTTTCTATCATGTTGTCTTTCAGTTTCACGATGTAGCATTCGCGGTTACCCCACGTGAGGTAAGCCTGGCCGTCGTCGTCGATGAATACGGCGGGGTCGATGCAGGCCCAACTGTGGTGGGAATCGAAACAGTCCTTGTTGGTGAGCAACGGCTTGCCTAAAGCATCTTTGTAAGGGCCGGTGATTTTGTCGGATACGGCCACGCCGATACCACACCAGTTGGTACTGACATACCAATAGTATTTGCCGTTGCGTTCAGCCACATGTCCGGCGTACGCCTGTTTACTGGCAGCCCATTTGAAATCTTCTACTTTCAAGGGGACTGGGTATTGTGTCCAATGCTTCATGTCGGTAGTGGAGAACACGAGCCAGTCTTTCATCACGTAGCCGCTTTGGTTGCCGTTTTGGTCACGTCCGGCAAAAAGCCACAGTGTGTCCCCTTTGACGAGTGCGGCGGGGTCGGCTGTATGGATGTGGCGGACAATGGGGTTGCCTTGGCTTTCAAACTCGTATTTGACTACGTAGCCCCACTTTTCTTGCAAACGTTGCAATTCGTCACGGGTCAGTGAAATGACGGAACCGTGGCGCGGGAAAAAGTCCTTGGTGAACGCTTTGGGTTCGGAGAAATGGTAAAGGTCCGTGCTGGTCTGGTATTCATATCGTCCGCTGGTGTACATGTCGTACATCAATATGTATTCGTCTTTTCCGTTCAGTTTGAAGATGCTCGACCCCTCCACGGGTGTCTTTCCGGCGTAAGCGTCCAGATACTTGAAGTCCTCTTTCCACTTTCCTTTCAGGCTTTTCGAGGTGGCTTGTTGGATGCCGTTCTTGATTTCCTTGCCGTTCTCGTCTTTGGTGTTGCCTTTATAGAAAAGGTGGTAGGTACCGTCTTTTTCGATGATGTCGTTGTCTATGCTGCCGTATTTGGCAGAGAAAAGCTGTTTCGGCTCGCTTTCAAAGCCCGTGAAGTCCTTGTTGGCGTATGCGTAATAAGTGATGAGGCTTTTGCGGTCGTTGCGTTGCAAGGTAAAATAAATCATATATTTTTTGGCCTTGTGGTCGTAAATGGTCTGAGGAGCCCATACCCAATAAGCATCACCGAAATGTTTCGGATAATCTTTGGATAGGTTGATTTTGGCGTGTTTCCAATGCAGCAGATCGTCCGAACTCAGGAGTACGATGCCCGGGTTTTCGTTCCAACCGTTTTTGGCGGTATTCATGTCCGTGGCTACGATGTAAAAGCGTCCGTCTTCACCGCGCAGGATGTGCGGGTCGCGGATACCGCCACTTTCGCTGATGGTGTCGGACGCGATGACGGGGCGGTTTTCGTTGAGCGCGCGCCAGTTCACTCCGTCGTCGCTGAGGGCGAAACGCAGGTGTTCCTGTTGCTTGGCATCTCCTCTTCCTTCGAAATAGGCAAAAAGATATCCCTCAAAATTAGCCGGTGTTTCGGTTCGATTCGGTGTTGTCTTTCCGTGGCTCATGGTTGTAGCTAATAACAGAGCGGCAATGATGGTTTGTTTTTTCATGTGACTGTTGTTCTTTTAAGTGTAATGTTTTTCTGTCATTTTCAGCGGCAAAACTATGAATAAAATATTGTACAAGCAAGAAAACGGGCGAAAAAGGTGTTAAATATACACGTGTTATTCCTTTTAGACGTCGTTTTGTAGAACGAAGTCTTTATGAGGACTTTCCGGTTTTAGCCGTAAGCGAAATGGTCCACGATGAAGTTCGGCATCCAGACGCAAAGTCCCAGTCCGATGAGCAAGGCTGCAAAGACTACTAATGTAGTCTTGTCTTTCCATGACGGGAGGAGTGTGGCACGGCGCATGCGGAGGTAGGTCAGCAGGTAGCCAAACAAGATGAGGAAGACGGGGATACCGAATGTCCAGCCATGTACCCATTGTTGTGCGGTATTATGGTAAACGAAATCCTGTCCGATGAAATAAAATACGGTACAGAAAAATGTAAAATAGTACATCAAGGACATGAGCAACACGAGGCTCAGCGTTTTTTGGAAAGGTTTCTTCTGCCAATAGGTACCGCCTAAAATGAACAAGGCTTGCAGGCCGTAGGCTTGGAGGATGGCTAAGGGCAGGTACACGTCACATTCGCTACTTAACCATGGGACGGGGAACGACAACGAGACTTCAGGATAGAGGAAATGGATGAAACCGATACGGGTGAAGTCGGCCAATACGGTGGCTAAACAAAAGATAGGGAAGGATATGATGGAGATTCTGAACCATCTCACAATAAACTTCTCGGCATTTGAAACCGGGAATGTCAGGTCGGTGATGTAATCCTTCCGGTATTTTGATGTCTTGAAAAAAGTGCTGCCCGCAAAGGCCATGAAGAAATCGAAACACAGCACGGCCGTGAAGACAATGGAAAACCAACAGTCGTCTTTCCCGGACAAGGCGTTCTCCATAATCAGTTGGTAGCTGTTGTTGTCGGTTTCCATGCCTTGCCGCACTTGTTCCAATGCCACGACCACAGAGTGCGTTTTGGTGAAATCCATCCAGATGAAGAGCAGGGTCATGATACCGTAGGGGATGATGAAATAATAATAGAGTTGTGCGGCGTTTTCGCTCCAATCTTTGCGGAAATATTGGAGGAGGCGTTGGGCGTTTAATGTATTCTTGTTCATGATGATTGTTTTTAAAGGTTGGACATAGTGTCAGAGGTGTCTGACAAATACTGCCGGTAAAGGGTTTCGAGTTCTTCCGCCGTGATGCCGATGGAACGGGCTTGCCGGAAGAAATCGTAGAGTTCTTCATTCATGAAACTTTCCCTGCGAAACGAACGGATGCGTTCCGATGCGCCCGGTTCCACGAAATAACCTATGCCACGTTGCATGCGGATGACAGAGCGGGATTGCAGGAAGTCGTAAGAGCGCATGGCCGTATTGGCGTTCACCTCCACCGTGGCGGCGTAATCGCGCACGGAAGGGATACGGTCGTTTTCAGCGTACCGTCCTTGTAGTATCTCATCGCAGATACGGTCGGCGATTTGCAAATAAATGGGTTTGTTTTCCTTGAAATTCATACGCTTTCCGGATTGAGGGCATATTGGTATTTGAGGTCGTTCTTTTTCATTCTGCGGTAGGCCGACAGCCAAAAGAGGGAGGTCACGGCAAGCCAAAAGGTATGCCATACCACTTCGGCAGTCGCTGCTCCTGGCTGTTGGGGGTAAGTGTAAGGGTCGCCTTCGGCAATGAGCGAGACTCCGATCATCAAAAGGAGGGGCAACAACAGGATTGGGCATTTGCCGAGTGTGCGGTGCAGGGGTGTCCGTCCCGTTTCGCTTCTGGCGGAAATGGCTTGGCCCAACAGACTGGTCGTGAGGAGCATCCTGAGTACAAAGCCGGAGGAGGCCGTATGAAGTCCGGAAGTAAAGAGGAGGGGGCGGGCGAAGCTGTAATCTGGGAAGGCCATGTTGCAAATGATGACACGGGTGATGTCCGCTGCCAAAATAATAAGAACGCCTGCTAAAATCGAAAGAGGAACGGCATAGAGCCACCATCGGGCGAACTTCTCGAACGTGGAGGTTGGGAGTAGCAAGTACCTGATGTGCTGTCCCTTGTTGTATATGGGTGCGTTCCATAGCCACGGAGTGACTATAAGGAATAGGAAAAAGAATGCCGTAACGGTGACGATCGCAGCATTTTGGTTGGTGGCCGTGTCTGTGAGGTGGGCGAACTTGTCTTCCAGTATATCCGTTGGGACGGTCTGTAGCAAGGTGGCGTTTTCCGAATATGCTTTGAGGCAAGACACCGTGAGAATGGCAGAGAGTAACAAGTAGCCTGTGGCGAGGGTGACGAGGCAACGTGTACGCCGGGCTGCCCAGTCTTCGTGGAGCAAGACCGCGAAGCGTTTGCGGTCGAAACAAGAACGGTTCATAAGCTTAATGTTTGGGGAATTTGACATAAGTGAGGTCGGTTTTGAAGATATGACGGTAGGCCATGTACCAGTTGAGGAAGGTGCACAGCAGAAAGAAGGCATTCATGAGGATGGGGCGGAATAGCCAAAGGTTGAAGGCTTCTCTCAGGGCATTGTGCGAATTTACGAGGGCGAAAGGCACGAGGACGACGAGCAGGAGGACGGCGGTGCGCACGCTTGCCCGTTTCGTTTCTGAGGTGCAGATGAAAACGGACTGCGCCCAAAGCATCAGGTTGAGCAGGGTAAGCAACCAGTATGGGTGCACTCTGCCATCCCAATAGTCAGCGTATGGCAGCAGGTGGGCATAGTCCACTTGCGGGACGATGAGACTGCAAAGCCCCACACGTGTGAAGTCGGCGGCAACGAATACCGCGCAGTAGGTCAACAGGGCGAGTGGGACGGCATAGAGCCAACGGAGCAGAAATTGCTCGAAGGCCGACACGGGAAAGGTAAGCGTGCGGGCTGCCTGGGACGTGGTCTGCAATGCCCTTTGTGTCCGGCGTGCAGTGCCGATAAGGAAGACGACAAGAATCGGGAAAAACAGGGCACTCACGGAAGTCCAGCTTCCGTCCACGCCTTGGGCGAGGTCGGCCGATATGGCTTTCCATTCTTCCACGCGTTGGGGGCTGACGTAATGGCTGAGGGCATTGGCGCGGAGCGCGCCGCGTATCGTGTAGAAGCTGGAAAACACGGTGAGGACGGCGTAAATCACTACGGCCTGCAATCCCAATGCTTTCTGTCTTTCCGTCCAGTCCCAGCGGCACAAGGCGATAAAACGTTTCCGGTTGAAAAACTGTGAATCCATATCCTTTTATTTTTCAGCATTAAACAAGGGGCAGATGGTTTCCGGGTGTGCCAGAGTGCCGTTGAAAAGTAACTCCAAGTTGATTTCCGAATCCTTGTCTTCCGGATTCGGGAGCATGACGCTGTGCCCGTTGTAGGAGGGGAGGGCATAATAAGCCTCTGAGGTTTCCGATTCATTGTCGGTCTGCGTGAAATATAATTTATGGCAGATTTCAGTTACCGACGCATCGAGCAGTACGCGGGCGTTATCTAAGATGACCACGTGGTCGAGAAGTTGTTCCACATCTTGCACTTGATGGGTGGAAATCACGATACCGCGCGATTCATTCATTTCGCGGATGAGGAGTTTGCGGAATTGGCTTTTGCCGGGGATGTCCAGTCCGTTGGTCGGTTCGTCCATGATGAGCCACGAGGTACGGGTGGCCAAGGCAAAGCAGATGAGTGCCTTTTTCTTTTGTCCCATCGAAAGTTCGCCGAGTTTGATGTCCTCCGGCAGTTCGAACATTTCCAGATTACGGAGCAAGTTGTCATGGTCGAAATGCGGATAGAAAGGAGCGTTGAGGCGGACGTACTTTTTCAGGTTGTAGTCCGGAAGGTCGAATTCTTCGGGGATGAGGAAGAAGTCGCTCAATGTGTCCGGACGGCGCAAGCGTACATCCGTGCCGTTCAGGCAGGCGTGTCCTTCAGACGGTGTAAGGAGTCCGGTCATCAGGTAGAGCAAGGTGGACTTTCCGACTCCGTTTTTCCCTAAAAGCCCGTAAATCTTGCCCTCGTCGAGACGGAGGGAGCAATCGTTTAATACGCGGTTTTTCCGTTTGGAATATCCGAATGAAAGGTGTTCAATGGTCATCATAAGGCAATGTTTTATAAATTAATTAGTGTATTAGTATAATAGTACACTGCAAATATAGGACAACATTGCGGAACGTACAAATAAAAGGCGGAATATTTTTAGGATTTTCTCTTTTTATGCTGTTTTTAACTGAAGATAGGGTGGCATGTTCCCACCTTGGATTGTCTTTGCAATCGCGAAAATAGGATGCGGCTCGGCATAACCAAATCAGAAAACTGCGTTTTCGTTTGTCTCTGCTCTCACCTTTCACTATCTTTGCAAATTCAAGACGCAAAGGAATGGAACAGAAAAGAGTAACAATCAGCGATGCGCGGTTGCGCGAGGCGGCTGCACAAGGAATGGATGAGTTTTTACAGGTCTTCATCGACCGTTACCGGGAGGTTATCGGCGGAGAGTTGAATGCCGGGAACATGGGGATGCTCAATGGGGAACAAATTTCATTGCTTGCCTATGCCCTGTTTCGTGAGGAAGTGATGGACGGAGGATTTATCCAATTGATACACAACGGCTACGGGCCGTTTATTTTCGACAATCCTTTTGCGAAAGCCATGCGATTGATGGGAGCACATGATTTCTCCAAACTGGTATATAAAGGAAAGAGACTGTATGACAAATACAAGGAAGAACTGACGAAGGACTGTTCGGATGAAGAGTTTATGGCTTTGTTCGAGGCTTATCCGCAGTTTGACGACTTGGACGACGAGTTTGTGGAAATGGAAGAAGAAGTCACGGCTGCATTGGCTTGTTATGTGGATGAACACCTCGAGCTGTTTGCCGAGGTGGTGAAAGAGTAAAGAGGAAAAAAGATGGCAGAAAAGAAAAATAAGACCAAATCGGTGAACATCAAGAACAAACGGGCTTCGTTTGATTTCTTGCTGTTGGACAAATATACGGCCGGCATCGTGCTGACCGGTACGGAAATCAAATCCATACGGGCGGGCAAAGCCAGTCTGGTGGATACTTTTTGTTTCATCCATAACGGAGAGGTGTGGGTGAAAAACATGTACGTGGCCGAGTATTCGTACGGTTCTTACAATAACCATGCGGCACGGCGCGACCGGAAGCTTTTGCTCAACCGCAAGGAAATCCGGAAGTTGCAGCAGGACATGAAAAGTCCCGGCTTCACATTGGTGCCGACCTTGTTGTTTATCGACGAGAACGGACGTGCCAAAGTGGATGTGTATTTGTGCCGGGGTAAGAAAGAATACGACAAGCGGCAGACGTTGAAGGAAAAAGAAGACCGGCGCGAGATAGACCGGCAGGTAAAAAGGTATTAGAGTTTGAAATCATGAGGTTGGAAGAGATTGTTAAGGAGAGGATATTGATATTGGATGGTGCCATGGGTACCATGATTCAGCGGTATGGCCTGACGGAGGCTGATTTCCGAGGGGAACGTTTCAGGGATGTGCCGGGATTGATGGCCGGTAACAACGATCTGTTGTCGCTGACTCGTCCCGATGTAATTCGGGATATCCACCGCAAGTATCTCGCGGCCGGGGCGGACATTATCGAGACGAATACGTTCAGTTCGCAACGGGTGTCGATGGCGGATTATCATGTGGAAGACTATTGTCGTGAAATCAATCTGGCGGCTTGCCGGATAGCCCGTGAGCTTGCGGATGAGTTCACGGCCCGCAATCCCGAAAAACCGCGTTTCGTGGCCGGTTCGGTGGGACCGACCAACAAAACCTGTTCGATGAGTCCCGATGTGAATAATCCGGCATACCGCGCCCTGACTTTCGACGAATTGGTGGCTGCCTATCGGGAACAGATGGAAGCCTTGCTCGAAGGCGGTGTGGATGCCTTGCTCATCGAAACTATTTTCGACACGCTGAATGCCAAGGCCGCTATTTATGCGGCAGAAGCATCCATGCAAACCGTCGGACGCAGGGTACCGCTCATGTTGTCGGTTACGGTGTCGGATAAGAGCGGACGTACGCTTTCCGGCCAGACGATGGAGGCCTTCCTGACTTCTGTGGCTCATGCCGATATTTTTTCCTTAGGGCTGAACTGTTCTTTCGGGGCACACGACCTGATTCCCTTCCTACAAATTTTGGCTCACCGTTCACCTTATTATATATCAGTCTATCCGAACGCAGGACTGCCCAACAGTATGGGAGAATATGACCAGACCCCCGACCAGATGGCAGAGGAAATGAAATTCTTTGTGGAAGAAGGTTGGGTGAATATCATCGGAGGCTGTTGCGGTACGACGGACGAATATATCGCCCGTTTTCCGGCCTTGGCGACGCAAGGGCGTCCGCATGTGCCGGCCGGAAAGGCAGAAGCATTGTGTCTGAGCGGTTTGGAACAGTTTGAACTGACGCCTGAAGTGCGGTTCGTCAATGTGGGCGAACGTTGCAATGTGGCCGGTTCACGCAAATTCCTGAGGTTGGTCAAAGAGAAAAACTACGAAGAGGCTTTGGAAATCGCCCGCAAGCAAGTGGAGGATGGTGCCTTGGTCATCGACATCAACATGGACGACGGGCTTCTCGATGCCCGGCAGGAGATGGTGACGTTCCTGAACCTGTTGGCCTCCGAGCCGGAGATTTCCCGTGTGCCCGTCATGATAGATTCTTCCAAATGGGACGTGATTACAGCCGGACTGAAATGCGTACAGGGCAAGAGCATCGTCAATTCCATCTCGTTGAAAGAAGGAGAGGAGGTATTCTTGGCCCATGCTCGGGAGGTGAAACGCCTTGGGGCGGCCGTCATCGTGATGGCCTTTGATGAAAAGGGGCAGGCCGATACTTATGAACGCAAGATAGAAGTCTGCGCACGGGCTTACCGTTTGTTGGTGGACGAGGTCGGTTTCAATCCCCATGATATCATATTCGACCCGAACGTGCTGGCCATAGCCACGGGAATGGAGGAACATGACAACTATGCTGTGGACTTTATCCGTGCTGCAGGATGGATTCGCCGTAACCTCCTCGGGGCGCATGTAAGTGGCGGGGTGAGCAACCTTTCTTTCTCTTTCCGGGGCAACAACTATATCCGCGAGGCCATGCACGCCGTGTTCCTCTACCATGCTTGCCGTGAGGGGATGGACATGGGCATCGTCAATCCCGCCACGTCGGTGATGTATGGCGATATTCCGTCCGACATCCTGACGGTCATAGAAGACGTGGTGCTCAACCGTCGGCCTGACGCTGCGGAACGGTTGATTGAGTTGGCCGACAAGCTGAAAGCAGAGGCCGAAGCGGCCAAGGCCGGACAGCCCGGGGCGGATGGCAGCGGGATGTCCGCGAAAGATGCCTGGCGCGGCGGCAGTGTGGAGGAACGTTTGCAGCATGCTTTGGTGAAAGGTATAGATTCCTATTTGCAGGAAGATTTGGAGGAGGCTGCACAGTCTTATCCGCATGCCGTAGACATCATCGAAGGGCCGCTCATGAAGGGGATGAATACCGTGGGCGAGTTGTTCGGAGCCGGTAAGATGTTCTTGCCGCAGGTCGTGAAGACCGCTCGTACGATGAAGAAAGCCGTGGGCATCCTGCAACCCCGTATCGAGGCCGAGAAAAAAGAGGGGGCAGCACGTGCGGGATTGGTCTTGGTGGCTACGGTGAAGGGAGATGTGCATGACATCGGGAAGAATATCGTATCGGTGGTCATGGCCTGCAACAACTATGAGATAGTGGATTTGGGGGTCATGACACCGGCAGAAGAGATTGTGGCGAAAGCCAAGGAACTGCATCCCGACATCATCGGCCTGAGCGGCCTGATTACGCCGAGCCTGGAAGAAATGGTGCATGTGGTGGGCGAATTGAAGCGGGCCGGGCTGTCCATTCCGGTCATGATCGGCGGGGCCACGACCAGCCGTTTGCATACGGCATTGAAGATAGCTCCTGTGTACGACGGGCCGGTCATTTGGATGAAGGATGCTTCGCAGAACGCGCTGACGGCAGCCCGTTTCCTGAATCCCGACACGGAGGGAGAGGCTTTCCGCGAGTTACGCGAAGAGCAGGAACGTTTGCGTGAAAGTGCCGGAACGCGGCGTGTAGAGACCGTCTCGATAGAGGAAGCCCGGCAGAAAAAATTGAATCTGTTTTAATACTGTTTTTCGTAAGATATGAAACGCTATACCACTTATATTTTTGATTTCGACTATACCTTGGTCGATTCTTCACGGGGCATTGTGACTTGTTTCCGTCATGTGCTCGGCAACCACGGGCACACCGGAGTGACGGATACGGAAATCAAGCGCACCATCGGGAAGACGTTGGAAGAATCTTTTTCCATCCTGACGGGAATTACCGAAGCCGGGACGTTGGCGGATTACAAACGTGAATATGTGAAGGCCGCCGATGTCCACATGACTGCCAATACCTTCTTTTTTCCGGAGACGATAGAGGTTTTGGAGGCTTTGAAGAGCCAAGGAGCCGTGTTAGGTATCGTGTCCACCAAATTCCGTTACCGCATCCTCGACTTGTTTGAAAAAACAGGGCATAACGGTCTTGTGGATTTCATCGTGGGCGGAGAGGATGTGAAAGCGGCCAAACCGGCTCCCGAAGGGTTGCTGTTGGCCATCGGACGTGCTTCCGGTGGCGGGAAATCCGAGGTGCTGTATGTAGGGGATAGCGTGGTGGATGCCGCAACGGCACAGGCCGCCGGTACGGATTTTTCCGGTGTATTGCATGGCATGACCACACGTGAGGAATTGGAAGCTTATCCCCACGTGGCTATCGTGGACGACCTTCGGGGTATCCTGCCCGTCCCGGTCTGATGTTTTTTGCGCAGTATAAAGTTCCTTCACCTTAACTGTTTGTGTTTCAGAAATTATGAATATGCACACATCGCGTGCCGTGAACGTCCGGTGAAGGCTCTTGTCGAAGAGGTTTCACCGCAACAGATTGGTTTACAGTATGTATGAAGGATGCGAACCCTTTTCCCGTTTAAATACTTGTACGTAGGGGAGGGGAGTTTGTATGTTGTCGTTGTCCGCTTAAAAGGCTTCCGTCAACGGGAAAATCGTTTGCCACAGAATGGAAAATCATTCTCAGGAGAACGAAAAATCGCTTGCAGGAGATTGAAAAATCGTTTGGCGCAGAACTGAAACGAACGAAAAAACAGGGTAACTGTTTCCTGTTCTTGTATTTTTTGTATCTTTGCCATAGTAGTAACCATGGAAGGAAAGTAACTATGGAAGAAAATACTGAAAAAGCAATGGAACCGACGAAGAAAAAAAGTAAGGTGGAAGAAATCTTGGAAGCGGACAGGAAAAATCCTCCGAAGAGAGTAAATAAGACGTGGGAGGCGGCTATGAGACTGAAAGGTAGTCTGATTGGGCACTGTCTACAATTTTGTGTAAATGTAAACGGGATTCAGTTATAAGTTCTCTTATATCTGAATTCTGTTTTCAAACATAAGCATAAATTGGTTCATAATCAATCCCCAGTTAGTAATTGGCATCGTCCATTTCTTCTCAATCTCCATCAGAGACAGGTATACCATTTTCTTCACAGCATCATCCGAAGGGAACGAAAGCTTTGATTTAGTGTACTTTCTTATTTTCCCATTCAGATTTTCAATGAGGTTTGTAGTATAGATTATTTTCCTGATTTCCAATGGGAACTGGAAGAAAACAGTCAGGTCATCCCAGTTATTCCTCCATGAGAGGATGGCATAAGGGTACTTCCCTCCCCATTTCTTTTCCAAATTATCCAGTTCCATAGCGGCAGTCTCCTTATTGGGTGCGTTATAGATGTTCTTCATATCGGCCGTAAATTCCTTCTTGTCCTTGTAAACGACATATTTGCAGGAGTTCCTAATCTGTTGTACGACACATATTTGCGTAGAAGACTGAGGAAATACGGCATGTATGGTGTCGGTAAATCCGTTCAGGTTGTCAGTGCAGGTAATCAGTATGTCCTGCACTCCGCGGGCCTTCAAATCTGTCAGGACACCCATCCAGAATGAGGAACTTTCTGATTTTCCCACCCACATGCCAAGGACTTCCTTCAAGCCGTTCTGCTTCAGACCGACACAGAGGTAGACGGTCTTGTTGATGATCTTTCCGTTGTCACGAACCTTGAAGACAATACCGTCCATCCAAACAATGAGATAGACCGGATCCAAAGGGCGGTTCTGCCATTCCTGAGCAGCCTGGTTGACTTTGTTCGTAATGATGGAAATGGCTGATGTGGACA
>PPYF01546030.1_pt1 | contig 13462 bp, 11 predicted proteins | sample 1559871 | NCBI WGS metagenome assembly PPYF01 (sample SAMN08240021, study PRJNA423297) | Human gut metagenome, whole genome shotgun sequencing project. | reverse complement strand
ATACTGGGAGCACAGATAAAAAGATTCTGCTGTAATTTCTGTAAAGCCCGCATGCAAGATTTAGGCGCTATCACATAGCCGAGCCGCAATCCGGTCATGGCAAAACGTTTTGAAAAACCATTCAGAACAAATGCCTGATCCGTAAATTCCAGAATACTACGGGCACGTCCTTCATAAACCAATCCATGATAAATCTCATCCGAAATCACAGGAACTCCAAGCCCGGCAATCTCTTTCAAAAAACGATCTTCCAATAAAAGTCCGGTAGGATTCATCGGAGAATTGATGAAAATAGCTGCCGTACGGGTCGTGATAAACTTTTTGATATCTTCTATATTGTATTGTAACCCGTTTTCCGGACGAAGCGGAACCAACACAGGTTTTGCCTGTGCGGCCAGCACAAAATTGCGATAACAGGCATAACCGGGATTGGAAAGAATCACCTCGCTGTCCGGACGGCAAAGCAGCAACAAAACCAGCAGGATAGCCGGCGAAGAACCGGAAGTCACCACAATACAATCGGGGTCTACCGTCACCCCGTATTCCTGCTGATGAAAAGCAGCAATTTCCTTCCTCAATTCAGGATCCCCCAAAGAGTGAGTGTAATGAGTCAAATGAGAATCATACGCTTTCTTGGCTGCTTCGGCAACACAGACAGGAACATCAAAATCGGGTTCACCTACTTCCAGATGAATAATATCGATACCTTGTTTCTGCAATTCATTGGCACGTTCCAATACGTCCATAACGATGAACGAGGTCATTTGTTCCACCTGAGGGTTAGTCTGCTTCATGGGTCTACTTGTTTTTTCGGGGTACAAAGATACGCATTTTTCAACCTAAATAATGCCGGGACAGGTCTTTTCATTCATGAGATTAAGTTGATTTCACACCCGCCTAACTTTCATTACGATAAAAAGTCCTATATTTGTGCTTTCAAATCGTTAGCAAAATGAAACAAGAGTTTACAAGAATTGCCGTAAAGGTAGGAAGTAATGTACTGACACGCCGGGATGGGACATTGGATGTAACCCGCATGTCAGCCCTTGTCGACCAGATAGCCGAACTGCACAAGGCGGGCGTAGAAGTAATCCTCATCTCTTCGGGTGCCGTAGCCTCCGGCCGTAGCGAAATACGGACTCTAAAGAAGCTGGACAGCATAGACCAGCGTCAACTCTTCTCGGCCGTAGGCCAAGCGAAACTAATCAACCGGTATTATGAATTATTCCGCGATCATGGTATCCCGGTGGGACAAGTGCTGACTACCAAAGAGAGTTTCGGCACACGACGCCATTACCTGAACCAAAAAAACTGCATGACAGTCATGCTGGAAAACGGAGTAATTCCTATAGTAAACGAAAACGATACTATCTCGGTCACCGAACTGATGTTCACCGACAATGACGAACTATCCGGTCTCATCGCTTCGATGATGGACACGCAGGCACTTATCATTTTAAGCAACATAGATGGTATTTACAATGGTTCTCCCAACGACCCGTCTTCTTCCGTCATCCGGGAAATCGGCCGCGGCAAAGACCTGTCGAGCTATATACAAACCAGTAAGTCGAGTTTTGGCAGAGGTGGCATGCTGACAAAGACCAACATCGCACGCAAAGTAGCCGACGAAGGCATTACCGTCATCATTGCCAATGGAAAACGGGATAATATCCTGGTCGACATTCTGCAAAAGCCGGAAGAAACTCTTTGCACCCGCTTCACCCCGTCGCAGGAACCGGTATCCAGTATAAAAAAATGGATTGCACACAGTGAAGGCTTTGCCAAAGGTGAAATACATATGAACGAATGCGCCACGGAAGTTTTGAATTCGGACAAGGCCGTGAGCATATTACCGGTCGGTATCACCCGTATTGAAGGCGATTTCGAAAAAGATGACATTGTGCGCATCATTGACTTTCGCGGGAATGCAGTAGGAGTAGGTAAAGCAAACTGCGACTCCGCACAGGCCCGTGAAGCAATGGGGAAGCATGGCAAAAGACCTGTAGTGCACTATGATTATCTGTATATAGAATAATAGATTTTAGAGCCCAAAGATATGAACCTCAAAGAAACATTTACCGCCGTACAGGCAGCCAGCCGGAAACTGGCTCTACTGGACGATCAAACAATCAACCGGATACTGAATGCGGTAGCAGATGCCGCCATCGCCGAAACTCCGTTCATCTTAAGCGAGAATGCAAAAGATCTCGCACGAATGGAACAGAGCAATCCGAAATACGACCGGTTAAAGTTGACGGAAGCACGGCTAAAAGGAATTGCAGCCGATACTCGCAACGTGGCTACCCTCCCCTCGCCATTGGGACGGGTATTGAAAGAAACCGTCCGCCCCAATGGAATGAAACTGACAAAGGTCTCTGTCCCGTTCGGTGTCATCGGCATCATTTATGAAGCGCGCCCCAACGTCAGTTTCGATGTATTTTCCCTTTGTCTCAAAAGCGGCAACGCCTGTATCCTGAAAGGAGGAAGTGATGCCGACTGCTCCAACCGGGCCATAGTCAGCGTTATCCACGATGTGTTAAAGCGTTTCGGCGTAGATACACATATCGTAGAACTCCTGCCGGCCGACCGGGAAGCCACGGCGGAACTCCTGCATGCCGTAGGATATGTAGATCTCATCATTCCGCGCGGCAGCAGTAATCTGATAAATTTTGTACGCGAGAATGCAACGATCCCTGTCATTGAAACAGGGGCGGGTATCTGCCATACTTATTTCGACGAATATGGAGATACGGCCAAAGGAGCCGCCATCATCAATAATGCAAAAACACGCCGCGTCAGTGTATGCAACGCACTGGATTGCGTTCTCATCCACGAGAAGCGACTGAACGACTTGCCGGAAATCTGCAAAAAATTACAAGACAGCAACGTCATTATCTTTGCCGATCCCCAAGCCTATCACAGTCTGGAAGGGCATTATCCGCCGGCACTCTTGAAACCGGCTACCCCGGAAAGCTTCGGCACAGAATTTCTGGACTATAAGATGGCAATCAAAACCGTGAAAAGTATTGAAGACGCCTTGGGGCATATTGCAGAATACAGTTCCAAGCACAGCGAAAGCATCATCACAGAAAATAAGGAATGCGCCGCCCTATTCAGCAAAATTGTAGATGCCGCTTGTGTATATACCAATGTATCCACGGCCTTTACCGACGGAGCACAATTCGGATTGGGAGCCGAAATCGGTATCAGTACGCAAAAATTGCATGCTCGCGGTCCGATGGCACTCGAAGAAATAACCTCCTACAAATGGATCATTGAAGGAGACGGACAAACGAGGGAGAGTTGAGAAGAGATGAGAGAGGGGAGAATGGAGATGGGAGAAGTATAATTAAAAAAATAGAGAGATATGAAGAAATTTACTTGTGTACAGGACATAGGCGATTTAAAAATCGCCTTGGCCGAAGCATTTGAGATTAAAAAAGACCGTTTTAAATATGTAGAGTTGGGAAGAAATAAGACTTTGATGATGATCTTCTTCAATTCCAGCCTGCGTACACGTCTGAGTACCCAAAAGGCGGCACTCAATTTAGGGATGAATGTTATTGTTCTCGACATTAATCAGGGGGCATGGAAACTGGAAACCGAACGGGGAGTTATCATGGACGGCGACAAACCGGAACATCTGCTGGAAGCCATTCCGGTGATGGGGTGTTATTGCGACATCATAGGCGTACGCTCTTTTGCACGTTTCGAGAATCGTGATTATGACTATGAAGAAGTAATCATTAACCAGTTCATCAAATACTCCGGTCGTCCGGTGTTCTCGATGGAAGCAGCCACGCGCCATCCGTTGCAGAGTTTTGCCGACCTTATCACCATTGAAGAATACAAAAAAACCGCTCGGCCGAAAGTGGTCATGACTTGGGCACCCCATCCCCGTCCATTGCCACAAGCCGTACCGAATTCGTTTGCCGAATGGATGAATGCAACCGATTACGATTTTGTAATTACCCATCCCGAAGGTTATGAACTCGATCCGAAGTTTGTAGGCCGTGCAAAGGTGGAATACGACCAAATGAAAGCTTTCGAAGGAGCCGACTTTATCTATGCCAAGAATTGGGCTGCCTATACAGGTGACAATTACGGACAGATCTTAAGCAAAGACCGCGAGTGGACGGTAAGTGACCGCCAGATGGCAGTGACCAACCATGCTTATTTCATGCACTGTCTGCCTGTACGCCGTAATATGATCGTAACGGACGATGTCATCGAAAGCCCGCAGTCTATCGTCATACCGGAAGCTGCCAATCGTGAAATATCGGCCACAGTCATATTGAAAAGACTACTGGAAGGATTGCAATAAGCAGCCTCAACACAGCATATCACAACAACAAAAGCTCCGGTTATCCGGCGGGAATACCGCAGACAACCGGAGCTTTTTCACTAAAACCATATTCAGCCTTCAACAGGCTATCCCAACACTACTGAAAGAATATCTTCTTCCCGTTTCTTATATAAATACCTCTCTGAGGATTCTGAACCACCCTACCGGACAAATCATAGATAATGCCATCTTCATCGGCAGCCTCACTAACCGTCTCCTCGATACCGGTCGAACTTGAAGCAGGTGTCAGATTTATATAGAAAAGATTATGCGAATCCGCCTTTGTCAATTCGTGCGAGCCGGCAGCTAATTTATAGGTAAGGATACCGTCTGAATCGCTTGCAACTTTCGTCCCGTCAATTTTAATATTAGGTGTTTTATCAGCTTTTCCAAAAACCAAAGTCAGCGTCATTTCCTCCTCTATTGTGAATTTTACAGAAGTGGCACTTTCCATTTTCAAACACCAATCATACTCCGTCCCGTTTACAGTTACCGAACCTTTATCTTTAGAATAGTTGCCTGTTACCGTATAAAAATCATTGGACGGTTTCTTATCAGCCGTGAAATAACAGGAATAATCGCCGTCCACCGGCGGCACAGGTTTATCATCACCGTCGCCATCGCCATCACCGTCACCATCACCGTCACCACCGGAAGTATCGCCGAAAACACCAACCAATTGAGAAGTATAATTAGTGATTGCAGACTTCAACGCAGTATTTACAGCAGACGAAGCGTCGTCAACCGCATTGTCAAAAGACCATTTAAAATCACCGTGCTGCATACGCCCGGCACCATATTGTCCGGAAACAATTCCCGGAATATCCGTTGCCACATCAACAGCGTATGTATACATCTTGCTCTTATCCGTATCAAAATTATTATAAGACGTACCTCCGGAAAGAGTCACATAAGAAGCCGGTACAACTTCATCACGTGTTTCCGCCTCATAACAATCAAAACTTGTAGCTGATTGCTTGTGTGTCACAAGTTTAAAATTGGAGGATTTCTCCGCGTAAACATTCCCATATGCTTTGATCATCCCACCGGTCTCTCCGCTAAAAGTTGCATTTTTCTCTCCATTTACAATATCTGTACCCTGCAAAGAAATCATCATCGGCTTATTTGTATTACGGAAATAGTTACTTTCTACAAATACGTTCGAACCGGTAGTAGCTCCTACCCCATATTTTGAGATACCGTCAAAATAATTGTTGTATACATGTACGGTCATTGTACGCACACGAGGATGGCGCGAATCCGAGTGATCGAACCAATTATGATGATAGCTGATAAAATTCTCTCCCGTTTCGGATGTCATACCACAAAGAGCCATCTTACCCGAATCCCAAAAACGGTTGTAAGAGAAAGTCATATATTTGGAATCTGCCTTACAATCCAAAGAACCGTCACCTTTAGCCTGGTCCGAAGCACTACCGGTTTTACCATAAAAGAAATCAATATTATGCACCCAGCAATTACTATTATCCGTATCCAACGAGATACAATCATCCATACAGAGCATAACCGCAAAGTTTCTGATTTCAACACTCTTGCAATTTCTCAGCAAAATGCCGAATCCCCGGATTGTAGCATCATTTCCCACTCCCTCAAGGGTGATGTTCATCTCGCTGTTCGCATTCTTTCCTTTAATCTGTAATCCCTCCGCACTACTGGAAAAATGGTCTATGTCATTTGCTTCAATCAGGCCGATGATACGAATTACCAAAGGTGTCGTATCATACCCTTTCTGACGTGCATCGATAATGGTTTGAAGTCCAGTGAAGGTTTCAACCTTGCCCTTATTGTCTGTGACAACAGGACAGGTCACCGTTTTAGCGGTCTTAGAGGTAACATAAAGCACTTTAGCATTATCCTTCAATGTTCCGTCATCCTTATATGCACCTACACCCGAATAATTGAAATGAGCAAATCCCGCACGATCGTGCGCTTTCACTTCAAATGTAGAAGACTCAACAGCCTGACCGGTCATTTCCGTTCCCTCTTCATCCACCGGTACTATTTTAAATTGATAAGTTCCGGCTTTGACACCTATCACATCCGCACGCCCGTAATCTCCATAATTACGTACCAGTTCCGCATCCAATTTGGAATAAGAGCCGTCAACCGACTTACAATAAACGCTATAGGTAGAAGCCCCTTCTACCAGATTCCAAGTGACATAGCCCGATTCGAACCAGCCTCCCACCTCTTTGATGGAAGTAGCAGCCGATAAAGCCATCGGCATTAATAAGGTAAAGGCAAACAAAAGTAAAGTTTTGAATTTCATAGTCTCCAATTTTATTAATTATATATTCAATGAAAAAAATCGCGGGTTTGACGACTGCAAGATTACGGAGAACTACGAAAACCCATGTGTAATAATAAGCCTTTTATGTAGAAAAAACGGTTTGCCGGGCTTTATCACCCAACAAACCGCTTTATAGTAAACCTCTCCCCGCCCTCTCCGTGGGAGAGGGAGTAAGAAATGACTCGCAAACAATTGATTAGCAGTACTAACTTTGGCTCCCTCTCCCACGGAGAGGGTTGGGGAGAGGCTGTTTACTGTTCAATTGCCTTTCCTGCCTGCTGCCAGGCATTAAATCCTTTATCCAATTCAAAAACCTGATATCCCCGTTCACTCAAAATATCAGCCGCCTTCTTACTACGCTTTCCACTGCGACAATAAACCGCCACCGGCCTGTCTTTCTGAAGAGTAGAATCGGCAATGGCAGCAAACGAATCATCAAGTACGTTGATATTGATCGAAGCAGGGATACGTCCTTCCGAATATTCGGCCAAAGTACGAACATCCAGACGTTGCACATCGGAAGCTTCTATCAGAGACTCAAAGTCATTCACCGACAGCGACTTAAACTCGCCTTTCTGTTGGCAAGAGAAAAGCGTAGAGAAAAACAGGAAAACTCCTGTAAACAATTTATTCATCTTTGATATTTTTTATCGGGTTAGTATTAAGTTCGTTTCAGCCAGATTATTTAGCAGCCAGATAATTAGTCAACGGATTCGCATACATCAGCAACATCTTTTCGCGCAGAAACGGAATATCTTTATTCGGGATATCGATCTTGCCCAGTTGCTGCTCTATATAGTTTTCAAAATGAGCCTTTTCTTCCGGAGTATAGTAACCGGTAAATTCATCGGTCCCCGTCCGTAAATCATGAGCGATGTAATTACCCGGATACAAACGGTAACTGGCATGAATACGTTGGTCTATCAATGAAGAAATGTGCGCAAACAGCTCCGTCTTCGGCAAGCTGCGATCCATCTTTTCAAGAACATCATTTATGCAGGGAGCGGCCTGGAAATGTACTTTTCCCTTATAGCCGAACAGCCCCGTTTCCATATTACGCAAATCATCCTGCGTCGTTTTCTTATATCCCTCGATATCCCTTTTCAACTGAAACTCCTGCGCCTTGAGAAAATCGCAAGGGTCATATTCATACGAGATCGCCATCGGAGCTATGTTTATCTCCATCAGACGGTCTATAAGATCCCCTTCACCACCCATAGCCAACATCTTGAGCACGCTGTCCTGCGTACGGTCATTGGAGTCCTTGGCACGTCCTTCGCGCTGTGCAATCCAGACGGATTGATTCTTCTCCAAGATTGTGTAATGGATGTATCGTGACATGCGGGCAGAAGATTCCAGCATCTGACGCATGGTCAGCGCACGCTGCACAATAAACGACTTATTGACACGGACAAACTTCTTGATCCACGGATAGATCAGCAGATTGTCTCCGATCGCAATTTCTACTGTATCCATGCCCTGGTCCACAAGCAAAATCGAAAGGAAGCCCGAATCAAGAATGATATCCCGATGGTTGGTTATATACACATACGCCTTCTTTTTATCCGGTAGTGCCGTATGATCGAGAGTCAGGCCATTCGTATGCCTTTCGGACAGTTTCCAAAGGATATCATAGCAGAAGGTCTTCTGGAAATCCAGCTTTGTTTTGCAAGCACGTATTTTTTGGGCCAGAATCTCAAAAGGCACATTCGGTATCACAGTACAAGCGGCTTTCTGAAATGCCGGATCGGCAATTAATTCCTCGAATATACGGGGAAGTTCTTCGTCGTGATAAGGACGGATTTCATCAAACTCTGTTGTATTCATAACGCGTCACTAAAATTTATTCTCTATTATATCAGTCATTACATCCTTTATATCCAATCCGGCAGCACGCACTTGTTGTGGAATAAAACTGGTAGCTGTCATTCCGGGAGTCGTATTTACTTCAAGCAGGTTTATCTTATCACCGGCCGTAATGATGTAATCGACACGGATAATTCCCGAGCATCCCAAGATGTCATAAATGGCAGAAGTCAACGTTTGTACACGGCGTGTCAACTCATCGGAAATACGGGCCGGAGTAATCTCATCCACTTGTCCGTTGTATTTGGCATCGTAATCGAAAAATTCATTGTCGGTTACCACCTCCGTTATAGGAAACACTACTGATTTCTGTTTTGTTTTGTAGCAACCGCAAGTTATTTCAGTACCATCCATGAACGCTTCTACCAGCACTTCCTGCGCTTCACTGAATGCTTTCAGAATGGCGGGCTGTATTTGTTCACGGGTTTTCACTTTCGTCACTCCGAAGCTGGAACCTCCTAAACTCGGCTTGATAAAGCAGGGCAGACCGATTTTCTCTATCACGTCTTCATCCGAAACGGTTTGCCCCTGGCGAAGCAGTAACGACTCGGATATCCGAATACCGAAAGCCTTGAGATACTGGTTACAGATAAACTTATCATAAGTCATGGCAGCCGCCAATACTCCACAGCAGGAATAAGGGATACGCATCATATCGAAATACCCCTGAAGACGCCCGTCTTCACCCGGAGTGCCGTGAATAGTGATATAGGCGAAATCAAACTTCACTTTTTCCGCCCCTTTCATGAAGCTAAAATCATTGCGGTCTACCGGCGCCTTGCGTCCATCAGGCAGTTGCACTTCCCAACGGAGCCCTTCCATTTCAACGATATACAAATCATACTTCTCCTTGTCTATAAAAGAGTATATCCCCTGTGCACTACGCAGGGATACATGAAATTCGGAGGTATCACCTCCTGCCACGATAGCAATTGTGCGTTTCATTCTATTTCTCTGTTACTTATATAGCTTCTCCACTTCTCTATCAACCGGCTCATATCATCGGGCATTTCCGAGGTGAAATACATCTCCTCTCCCGTAACAGGATGTACGAACCCCAATGTCATGGCATGCAAAGCCTGCCGTGGACAAGTGTCAAAGCAGTTATTTACGAATTGTTTGTATTTACTAAAATGAGTCCCTTTCAGAATCTCATGTCCGCCATACCGTTCGTCATTGAACAATACATGGCCGATATGCTTCATGTGGACCCTGATCTGATGCGTACGCCCTGTCTCCAGGATACACTCCACCAACGTCACATAGCCCAAACGTTCGAGCACACGATAGTGCGTCACGGCATGTTTGCCGACAGTAGGATCGGACATGACCGCCATCTGCATCCTGTCCTTCGGGTTACGGGCGATATTGCCGACGATCGTCCCTTCGTCCTGCTCCACATTTCCCCATACCAATGCACGATAACGCCGTTTCGTCGTTTTATTAAAAAACTGGATTCCGAGATTCGTTTTCGCATCCGGTGTTTTTGCAATGACCAGCAATCCGGAAGTATCCTTGTCGATACGGTGTACCAAACCTACGTGGGGATCGTTGGCATCATAGTCAGGATTGTCCTTCATATGCCATGCCAGCGCATTGACCAGTGTACCGTGATAATTTCCATGCCCCGGATGTACCACCAGACCGGGCGGCTTATTCACCACCATTACATATTTATCTTCATATACGATGTCGAGGGGAATATCTTCCGGAATAATTTCATTCTCATAACGCGGACGGTCCATCATCACCGTAATCACATCCAACGGCTTCACCTTATAGCTACTTTTCACCGGTTTCCCGTTGGCCCTTACCAAACCGTCTTCGGCAGCTTTCTGGATACGGTTGCGCGAAGCATTGACAATACGCTCGAACAAATATTTGTCGACTCTCATCATCGCCTGCCCTTTATCCACAACCACCCGAAAGTGTTCGTACAACTGGGCATCCGCTTCCTCTCCGACAGGTTCTATATCATCAATATCATTCTCTATATCGTCCGGCAATTCCTCTATCATACAGTTTTCTTTCTAAATCTTGACAGGTATCCACTTAAAACCACGAATCATCAACCGGTGATTCATGACTATCCATTATGCTGTCTGCATTTTGAATGGAATCATTATCCACAGGCAACTCCTCTCCATCTCCCACCAACAGCGTCAGAGTGGCTCCTACGGGAACCTTATCCCCCATCTCCAATTGCCGGCCCATATACTTCACTCCATACACCCAGTCCTTTTCTCCGGGAATCATTTCATTCTCAGACAGTTTAAATCCCGCAGCCAAAGCCATTTCAATACTCCGAAAAACAACAGGCAAACCACTGCCACCATTGCCATCAGATTTAACCAAAAGTATTTATTGGCCTTGAACGAAAAAAATTCCTTTATTGTCATAAATCTTAGCTGTTAATCCGCGTCAAAGATACAATTTTAACTACACAGTAGCATAGAGTTTGCATAGTTTTTCATTTCCGGAGACAGGACGAGATACGTTAAGTTCGTTTCATACTATTGAAACGAACGGTTCCTCTTTATTGAAACCAACAGTTTCAATAGCATGGAACGAATGGTTTCATCCGTATGGAACGAATGGTTTCATTAAGTGAAACGAATGGTTCCACACCGAGAAACCCGGCCTGACATGCCGGGATACCCCGGATACCCTAACACAGTACGAATGGTCACCTCCGAAACGACAGGTCACCTGCCGGCATAAAAAAAAGAAGCAAAGACAATGTCTTTACTTCTTCAATTTCGTTTTTTACAACTCTGCAGAAGAATTCCTTATGCTTTCACTCCGTTGTATTCGTCAGAAACAGTCAGCTTCTTACGACCTTTAGCACGACGTGCAGCCAATACTCTACGGCCGTTAGCAGTTGCCATTCTCTCACGGAAACCGTGTTTGTTTTTTCTCTTTCTGTTAGAGGGTTGAAATGTTCTTTTCATTACTGTATCTTGTTTTTATTGTTATTATTCTACGTAATCGGGCTGCAAAAATAGGTACTTTTTTTAAATAAACCAAGAGATAACTCATTTTTAGTCAAAAGATTTTGTATTTTTTGCCGATTTAGATTACTTTTGCACCCGGAAAGTCCAGTAGATAACTCAATAACATTAAATAATAAAAGATATCAAGTATGATTAATGCTCAAGACATCAAGAACGGAACCTGTATCCGTATGGACGGAAAGCTTTATTTCTGTATCGAATTTCTTCATGTAAAGCCAGGTAAAGGTAACACATTCATGCGCACCAAGCTGAAAGACGTAGTAAGCGGTTATGTTCTTGAACGCCGTTTCAATATCGGTGAAAAGCTGGAAGATGTACGTGTAGAACGTCGTCCTTACCAGTTCCTATATAAAGAAGGTGAAGATTATATCTTCATGAACCAGGAAACTTTCGACCAGCACCCGATCGCTCACGACCTGATCAACGGAGTAGATTTCCTTCTTGAAGGAGCCGTGCTCGACGTTGTTTCCGATGCTTCTACAGAAACCGTACTCTACGCCGACATGCCTATCAAAGTTCAGATGAAAGTTACTTATACCGAACCGGGAATGAAAGGTGATACAGCTACCAACACACTGAAGCCGGCAACCGTAGAATCCGGTGCAACCGTACGTGTTCCGTTGTTCATCAACGAAGGCGAAACCATCGAAATCGATACTCGTGACGGTTCTTACGTAGGACGCGTGAAAGCATAACAACAGTATTTCATTCATATTACAAAACGGTAAACCGATTGCAATAGACCTGCAATTTGTTTACCGTTTTTTTCGTTTATCCCCTGTGTAATCCGTATATTTGCCTGTCAAAATCAAAAACCTCTTAATATAATGAAGCGATTAATGTATGTATTATGCTTTGTACTGATATCCGTTGTAGCACACGGACAGGCGAAGTATGTCTTCTATTTCATCGGTGATGGAATGGGAGTAAACCAAGTGAATGGCACAGAAATGTATCGTGCCGAATTACAAAACGGACGTATAGGAGTGGAACCGTTGCTCTTCACACAGTTCCCCGTAGGCACCATGGCAAGCACTTTCTCGGCCACCAATTCAGTAACAGATTCATCGGCAGCAGGTACCGCCCTCTCCACTGGGGTAAAGACTTACAATGGAGCCATTGGAATGGACGACCGGAAAGAACCCCTGCAAACAATCGCTGAAAAAGCTAAAAAAGCCGGTAAGAAAGTGGGTGTTGCCACCAGCGTAAGTGTAGACCATGCCACTCCCGCCGCGTTTTATGCCCACCAACCCGACCGTAACATGTATTATGAGATCGCAACTGATCTTCCCAAAGCTAATTTTGATTTCTATGCCGGAGCAGGCTTTCTAAAACCCACCACCACAGCAGACAAAAAAGAAGCACCAAGCATCTTCCCCATGTTCGAAGAAGCCGGCTATACTCTGGCCCGTGGTTACAACGATTTTAAGGCAAAAGCCCCGCAAGCTCAAAAAATGATTCTCATCCAGGAAGAAGGCGCCAATGCATCTTGCCTGCCATATGCCATCAACCGCAAAAAAGACGATCTGACCTTGGCACAGATTACCGAGAGCGCAATCGAATTTCTTACCAAAGAAAAAAACAAAGGCTTCTTCCTAATGGTAGAAGGCGGCAAGATAGACTGGGCTTGCCATTCGAACGATGCCGCTACCGTATTCAATGAAGTAGCGGATATGGACGAAGCCATAAAAGTAGCCTATGAATTTTACAAAAAACATCCCAAAGAGACGCTGATCGTAGTCACTGCCGATCATGAGACCGGTGGTATAGCATTGGGAACAGGCAAGTACGCACTGAACCTGAAGGTTCTTCAGCATCAGAAAAACTCCGCCGATATCCTCTCTGCCCGGATCAGCGAACTGAGAAAAGCTAAAAACAATAAGGTTTCGTGGGAAGACATGAAATCTTTATTGGCAGACAATATGG
>PPYF01028684.1_pt1 | contig 13462 bp, 11 predicted proteins | sample 1559871 | NCBI WGS metagenome assembly PPYF01 (sample SAMN08240021, study PRJNA423297) | Human gut metagenome, whole genome shotgun sequencing project. | reverse complement strand
CGCGACGACCTTGAAAAATCAGGGGCACTCGACCAGATGGTATATAACCACAAGTCGCCGCAGCTGTTCACAGTCACGCCCCGTTTCGGCGACGAGACATTTTCCCTTCAGGCGAAACTCTCGTTCCGCAGCAACCCCGACGGCTCATACTCACTCGTGCCTCACTTCATCCGCAATGAGCCGCAGCTCGATCAGGAATTCAAGGGCTACACTTTCACAAAGGAGGACAAGGCGGAACTCCGCAAGACCGGCAATCTCGGCAAAGTCGTTGAACTCGCCGACCCCAAAACAGGGGAAACGAAGAAGTGCCTCGTGAGCATAGACAGGCTCACCAACGAGATAGAGGCCATGCCGGTGGATAAAATCTACATCAAGCCCAAAGTCGCCAACATCAGCCTTGATATGCAGGCCATCGGCATACTCAAAAACGGCGGCATGATACGCGAGCAGCATGTGGAACTGCCCAACGGTGCCAAATTCACAGCCGACCTGCAATACAACGCCGCCAAACGCGACATCGTGTTCGTCAATTCCGATGTTTACCGCCAGAAGCAGGAACAGAACAGTTCCCAGCAACAGCAAGTCCGGGATTCATGGCACAATCCCGACGGCTCCGTCAAGCGCCTCGAACACTGGTGCAAGCTGCCGCTGAACGAACAGCAGCAGGCCGATTACCTCGCAGGCAAGAAAGTCCTCGTAGGCGAGACCAAGGACAAATTCGGCAATGACTGCACCGTCTATTTCCAGTACAATCCCGAAAAGCGTCAGCCAGAGACCACGCGGGTATATCCCGACCGCGACAAGGTCGTGGGCATCGCCGAGGAAAGCAAGACCCAGTATGCAGTGAACAACAACGGGGCGACCAACGAGGCAACCAAGAACGTGCAGGAGCCACTCCAGCGCGGGCAGACCGCCCCGAAGGAATCCCCAAGTCACGGGGATGGGCGACCGTCCCCGTGACTTTCATAAAATCACCCCTAAACCCACATTAAATTTATGATTCTTATTATCTGCGAGAACATTCTCGCCACCAAGACCGTCGCCCTTTCTCTGGGCGCGAACACCGAAGCCGTCAGCGGAATCTACACATCAGATACCGTCACCGTCGCCAACATCCCGCCCCGTTTCATACGCCAGACTCCGCTGTGCGAACTGGCAGATGGAGAATATCCTTTCATGCCCGACAAGTTCCGTATGTCGGTGACGATGAAAGAGCTGGAACGACAGCTCAAACCCCTGTTCCATGCAGCCGGGGAAGTGGTATTCGCCTCCGACGGCGGAGCCGACGGACTGCCCGAATACGACCTTACCCGTCAGGAGGCAATCGCCCTCGATTATGTGGGCGACCTTACCGGCCGTTTCGACGATTTCAACGGTATCCCCGACGGACATTCAATCCGTGTGAATGTCAACGGCGGCGAGGGATTTGAATCCGAAGCCGTTTGGGAGGCCGAGGAAGACGCCCTCGCAGTCGCCGATGAAATCCCTGTCGGTGAGACGGTATCGGCCACGCTGACGGTTGATGAGACCGACCGTTTCAATATCCGTTTCCACACGCTGCTCACGCTCCAGATGGACGCCTTCAACAATCTCGGCTTCATGCCCGCCCATACTCTCAGACTGGCACAGAGCCTTTATGACAGGGGGCTTATCTCGTCGCCCCTGACACGTTGCTCACATCTGCCCGAAAAACTCCGTGGACATATCCAGACGGTATTCCCCGACACGCCCGGTTACCGCTGGGGCGAGAACGACGCGACCATCGACCACCATGCGATAATCACCCTCCGCGCCATAGACCAGGAACTGCCTGAAAAGGAGAAGCAGCTCTACTGGCTCATATTCAACCGCATGAAGGCGGTTGTGGAGCAACAGCCGAGCCGCAAGTATGCCACCGTAGAGTTCAAGATTGGCGAAGCCGTGTTCTACCGCCAATGGGAGATTACCGGAGAGGCGTATGCAGTTACCGAGACGGGCACGTTTCAGACAGGCGTTACAATCGCAGACGCGGCGGTATATCCCTGCGATGCCCCGGTAGCAGAATCCAACGCCTTCACCGATGTGATGTGTGCCGTGACCTCAAAGGCGGAGTATGTCGATGAAATGATGCACACTAACGTGCCGTACACGCTGGAAACCGGCGATTACGGCAGCGCACTGGACAGCCTCATACGCAAGGGACTCGTCACCCTTGACGGGGACGATGTGTATCTCTCGCCCGAAGGTCAGTATGTATATGACGAGTTTGCCGGACGCGAATTCGCAGAGATGCTGGAATCGCAGTCATAAATTTTATTTTTGATTGTGGATTTAGTGGTGAGGCAGCGGGAGGGATACCCGCTGCCTTTTTACAACTCTTATCCACACCACCACTAAATCCACTTAAATTTATGTCAGAATTTATCCAGATTGAAAGGTCTGTATTGGAGGAGATTCTCGATCGGACTGCCTATCTGCGCAAGGTAATAACGGGGCTTTACGAGCGAGTGCGCAACAAAGAGCCTGACGATTGGCTTACGCTGGAACAACTTTGCGAGTTTCTCAATATCTCTCCTTCAAAAGCACGTTCTCTTAAGAAAAGCGGACGTATAGGATTTGTAAAAAGCGGCAAAAGTTATCTGTATCTCGCCGATGATGCTTTTCGCCTTCTTGAACGAGTAGAAGCTATTTCTGATGAAGGACACCATTCGTAAATGCGATATTGAGAATTTCTATGCCGACAGTCTGGCGATACTTGAACTTGTAGAAAGACTGAGCGAAGAAATCCAGCCATTATTTCTGGGCAAAAGATTCTATACTGATGCCCAACTCGCTGATAAACTCAATATTTCAAGACGTACCTTGCAGGAATATCGTGATAGCGGACTGATAGCCTATTACCGGCTTGACGGCAAGATACTATATGCTGATGACGATGTGGAAACATTTTTGAAATCCACCTATAGACCCAGATATTGAACATGAGACGCGGCCACCGGATTTTCCGATGACCGCGTTTCTGCTTCAGATGGTTGTTGTCAGACGATTTGAAGAGTATTGAACTTGCTTCGCATCGTAGCCATGCCGTCATATACGGCTTGGTCTTGCATCTTTGCGTAGATTTGCGTTGTCTTGATATCGCTGTGACCGAGCATCTTGGAGATAACTTCGATTGATACGTTGTTGCACAGCGACATCGAGGCGAATGTGTGGCGGGCAACGTGAGTTGTGAGATGCTTCTTTATTTTTGCCAGATCAGCAATCTCTTTGAGATATGCGTTCATCTTCTGGTTGGTTATTACGGGCATTGCCACTCCCTTTTCCTTGACTACAGGATGCTCGGCATATTTGAGAATGAGCTGACGGGGCACCTCCAGCATGGGCACAATGCACATCTCTCCTGTCTTTGCGCGGGCTTTGCGTATCCATGTGTTGCCCTTATCGTCATCTTGTATATCGTCATACGTAAGGGCTTTCATGTCACAGAACGCAAGTCCGGTGAAGCAGCAGAACACGAAAGTGTCGCGTACTATCTCCAGACGGGGCAACTCTTTCAGGTCAAGTTCCATTATGACCTTGAGTTCGGCTTCAGTCAGAAACTGACGCTCGCTGTATGTGCGCTGATACTTTTTCCCTATAAACGGGTCATGGGTGATCCACTTGTGTGCCAGTGCATACTGCAACACATTCTTCACACAGCGCAGATAACGGACGGCGGCATTGTTGGCGCACCCTTTCTTCATGCGGAGAAAATGCTCGAAATCATCAAGCATACCGGATGTAACCTCCTTTATTGGGAGGTCGGGGGCATTGTAGTGGAGCTGAAAGAAATCCTCCAGATAGTCGGCGCAGCGAGTCCAGCGCTGATAGGTTGGCTTAACTATGTCACCACGGTCGAGTTCCTCCTTGCGTTTTTCGTTAGCTTCGCGGAATACCTCACACATCATCTTCGGCTTTTCCATAGTGCCGAGATAATGGGCTTTAAGGATTGCGGGATTAACCAGCTTGTTCTCGCGGATTAGCATATTGTGGATTTCACAGAAACGGGCACGCACCATTTCGAGGAATTTGTTAAGTTCCTTGTCGCGGCGCGATGTGCCGTCGCTCACGTTGCGTTTCTGGTTCCAGTGCTTTGGATTCACGGAACGGCCGATAGTAAACTCGGTCATCTGCCCGCCGACCGAGATGCGGGCGTAAAGCGGATATTCGCTCTTGTCGGTCTTTGGCTTTCTGGCGTAGAAAGTCAGGGTGAAATAAGAATCGGATGTCATTTCTCTGTGGGTTTAATGGTTATATAAATATAATCATTTTTACCGACATATCAAAACTGAGAAAAGCATCTAATATCGCAATACAAGTCATTCAGGATACTCACGCCATATATGTGTGCAAACCGTGAGTCCGGCTCACAAATTAAAATGGCGCAAATTGCGGCAATCAGTGTCATGGAGTGGATTTAGGCAGGATTTATAGTTAAAGAATGTTTCAAGAGTTAAAGAGTGTTTATAAATTCTGAAAATTGCGACCCCAACCGGGCCGAAGGTTCCATCCTCCGTTCAAAACCCCACTTTGAGAGTCTTGATTTAGGGCTAACAGCCCATATATCAGCCGACTCACTGACGATTTCCGCCAACCGTGAGTCGAATTACTCACAAATGTGAGTACTCACTAATGACTCACTCACAGCCTCTGTATTCTGCGCAAATCTGAAATTTTGGCAAATTAAAAAAGCACTGAAAATCAAGTGATTTCAGTGCTTTGCGGCGTTTTGCCATTTTGTTTTGTGACCCCGGAGAGGTCAATAAATATAAATGACAATGAATGTGTATAAACAATCATCGTCGGCATTTAGTAAATGTAATATTCATTATATCAGTGTTATAACAGCCGTAAGGTTGTATCGCAATTCAGCAATCAAGATTCAATAAGCTGCACGTAGATTTAAGTTTGGTGGACAAAATGTGGACAAAAATTTGGGTCGGTGGACAACAATAGCTATCTTTGTTGCGTTCTTAATCTAAACGACCGTTCTATGGCTACAATCACACGAACCATATCCACAAAAGTTAACACTTCGGGCGACGCGGAGATTCTGCTTCGACTGACTGTTTCACGCTCACTGCGTCTGCGTCTGAAAAGCGGGATCTACATGAACCCAAAACGCTTCAAAGATGGCGCGATTATTATGCCAAGAGCCAATCAAAAGGAGGCTAAGGCTCTTAATGATATAGAAAAACGCATCACAACACTGGAGCAACTCATTGTATCTGCCTGTATTGACAATCCACAAGAAGATTTGTCGCAAGATTTCTTCCGTGACCTTATTGACCGCTTCAACCACCCGGAGAAATATGAGGTGAAGAAAGTAGAGCTGACTTTTTTCGAGCTGTTTAATGAGTATCTTGAAAAACATCCTCTGTCTCCGGCGCGAGCCAATCATTACAAGGTCCTTGCAAGGGCATTGCGCCGTTTTGAGATGTATGTCCAGAAAACCTCAAACCGCAACTATAAGATGACTATCGACAATTTCACAACCGAATGGATTGAGAAATTCGGCGATTTTCTCAAAGCGGAACCTGAATTGTTCGACAAATATCCCGAAATCTACCAAGAGGTTCCGGCTGTAGTCCGCACCCAGCGTAAACCCAAACGGCCGAAGTCAAAGGGAGCAAACACCATATGCTGCACATTCAAGCGTTTTCGCGCTTTCTATAACTGGTGTATAGAGCGAGGATACACACAAAACAATCCCTTTGCAAAGTTCAAAGGCATAGGCACTGAAAAATACGGCAGACCTTACTATATATCTGTCGCCGAGGTAGAAAAAATAGCCGATTTCGACCTGTCGGCAAATCCGTCACTCGCTGTTCAGCGCGACATATTTGTTTTTCAGTGCCTTATAGGATGTCGTGTTTCGGATCTTATGCGTATGACCGACAATAGTGTTATTGACGGTGCTGTTGAATATATCCCTGACAAAACTAAAGGGGAACGCCCGGAGGTGCTTCGTGTGCCTCTCAATCAACGCGCCAAAGATATACTTGAACGCTATTCGGGCATTGAACGTAAAGGTATGCTCCTGCCATTTATCAGTGCGCAGAAGTACAACGATGCTATCAAAAAGATATTTACACAGTGTGGCATCAACCGTATTGTAACAGTGCTGAATCCCACGACAGGCATTGAAGAGAAACGACATATCAACGAGATTGCAAGCAGCCATCTCGCCCGTCGTACCTTCATCGGCAATATCTACAAACAAGTGAAAGACCCTAATCTTGTCGGGGCACTCTCCGGTCACAAAGAGGGCAGCAAGGCTTTCACCCGCTATCGTGATATAGACGAGGAAATGAAACAAGATCTCGTTAACATCCTCGGATAATAGCCCTGAGTCCCAATAAAATTCGTAACTTTGCAAAATGAAATCCGAGCTGAGGAAATATGATAATATCAACGCTGATGATGCTCAATTTATCAGCGACATCAAGGCAATAGTATATACCGCCAAGCAAAAGGCATATCAGGCCGCTGATACATACCAAGTAGTCAGCAACTGGCTTGTCGGCAGACGCATTGTAGAACAAGAGCAACATGGACAGGAAAGGGCCCAATATGGGAAGCACATTGTTGAGCTTGCATCCGAGGCTCTGACGGCAGAGTTCGGAAAGGGATATTCTATTGTAAATATAAAGAGTTTCAGAAAGTTCTATCTGACATTCAACAACTTGCTAATTGGGCAGACACCGTCTGCCCAATCTGAAAACGGCCTGACCATAAAAGGGCAGACGGTGTCTGTCGAATTGGAATTGGCAAAAATGCTTCCTTCCAATTTGTCTTGGTCACATTATGAACGGCTGATGAGAATCAAAAATGAAGATGAGCGTGATTGGTATATGAGGGAGGCTGCCGAAGAGAACTGGGGTGTCCGTACCCTAAACCGCAACATAGGCTCTCAATATTATCATCGTCTGCTCCAGACCCCGGAATCAAAACGTGGTGAAGTCATTGATGAGATGCAACGATTGACAGCCGATTATCAGAAAGACCGACATAAATTCCTGCGAAATCCTGTTGTAGCAGAGTTCTTGGGCTTTTCGCAAGATGCTGCGTATTCGGAAACCAATCTTGAATCCGCAATTATCGACCATCTCCAGAAGTTCATCCTCGAACTCGGCAAGGGATTTGCTTTTGTGGCTCGTCAGCAGAGGATAAAGACTGACATGGGCGAGTATTACATCGACCTTGTATTTTACAACTATATTCTTAAATGCTTTCTGCTCATAGACTTAAAAAGTTCTCAAATATCCTATGAGGATGTGGGGCAAATGGATATGTATATCCGTATGTACGACGAGCTGAAATGCACCGAAAGCGACAACCCGACTATCGGCTTACTCCTTTGCTCGGAAACGAGTAAGGATTTGGCACGGTATTCAATCCTCAAAGACAGCAAGCAACTTTATGCGGCCAAATATCTGACATACCTCCCGACAAAGGAAGAATTAACCGCAGAGATTGAGCGTCAGAAAGAGATTTTCGCCCTGCAAACGGGCAAATATCAAGATTAAAACCTTGCATTTTCTGCATTATCCGCATTTTGAGATTTAACTATAACTATCCAAATACCAATCGACAGGGACAAAATTTGGGAACTAAGAATTCTTTCGCCCAGCCTCGTCTATATATTGGTTTAGGTTTAACAGGGCATATATAAAGTCCGAACCAAACCAAAATTCGGCCACAATTAAATATTAACGATTATTAACATCGGGGGGGGGTAGTTGGCAACAATACCAGAAGGCAAGGCGTTATAATTAAAATTTTACAACTATTCAAGTTATGAGATTCCACGCTGCTATCGCCATATTGGTGCTTGGCTATATCGCCAGTTATGCCAAAGACATTAAAGGTCTTCTGATAGATGAGACCGGACAACCGGCTTCATTTGTCAATGTAGTTCTTATGAATGATTCTACTTTTATTGATGGTAAAGTCACTGATGATGCCGGCGTTTTTATATTTGAAAATGCTGATTCATTAGCCAGCAAAGTGAAGATTTCAATGATTGGTTATGAGGATATGCTCTTACCTATTCCTTTTGACGGCAACTGTAATACAATTACCCTTAAACCTTCTGCAGTTATGTTAGGAGAGGTTGTAGTAAAGGGTGAGTTACCATCAACAAGGATTAAAGGCAATGCTTTTGTGACAAGGGTTGAGAATAGCGTACTTGCGACCACCGGATCAGCTAATGACGTACTGAAAAATATACCTATGGTTACCGGTGCAAACGGCAATTTCAGTGTATTCGGTCGAGGCGATGCCATCATTTATATCAATGGCAGACTTGTCAGGAGTACCGATGAAGTCGGGCAACTCTCATCCGGCGATATAAAGGAAATTCAAGTCATCAACAATCCGGGCGCCCAATACGGTGCAAATGTCAATGCTGTCATTCGTATAGTTACCAAGAAACCCGTCGGCGAAGGATTCAGCGTTTCAGCATACACCGACAACATCTATAATAAATGGTTCACAACAAAGGAACAGCTTAATCTAAAATATCGTACCGGTGGTCTTGAAATCTTCGGCATGGGTTATTTCAGTCATGGCAAGAATTATGACGATGAATATGCCGTTACTACAAGCTATGGAAAGTCCTTGCTTGAAATGATTTCTGATCAGTCTGTTTCTACAACACAGACAAACTTCTCTGGCAAGATAGGATTTAATTATCAGTTCAACGAGCATCATAGTATAGGAGCATACTATCAACATGACTATAACAGAGGCCATCATTTCGGTCATTACCTTAATGATATAACGGAAAATAGCGAGCTGTCTGAATCAAGTGTTTCCGACCTTAAAGGTTGGTTCAAGGCACTCCCATGTAACAGTGCCAACATATACTATAACGGCACAGTTGGAAAGTTTACATTCGACTTCAATGGTGATTATATGCAGACCAAAGATAATGACCGTTCATATCAGTACGAACAAAACAAGTTTTCTGATGACCGAAATGTAACAACATTCAATACTACCCGCAACCGACTCTTTGCAGAGAAGGCATCTGTTTCATACGAACTTCCCAAAGGTAATATCCTTATTGGTGAAGAATATACTAATTCAAGGAGCCGCAATGATTTCCGCAATCCTGAAAACATACTAAATTCGGAACTTACAGATGTAAGAGAGAGTAATATGGGAGTTTTTGCAGAAATCAGCCAAACTTTCGGGAAATTCAGCGCAACTGCCGGAGTTCGATACGAACATGTCAAATCTGACTATTATCTGAATGATAAGTTGGTGGACGATCAAAGCAAAACGTATAATAATCTGTTCCCATCTGCGAATATAGCCTATTCGCCCGGAGATTTCAGATTCTCCTTGTCGTATAGCAACCGAATCTCGCGTCCGACATATAATAATCTCACTGGCAACTATTTTTATGTAAATTCAATGCTTTATACCCGTGGAAACCCTTATTTGAAACCCGCCAAACGACAGGACTTCACGGCACAGGCATCTTGGAAATACATAACTCTTTCAGCTCAATATACTTATACAAAAGATGTCATAACTCAAATATACGAGCCATATGAGAGTAACGAAAAGATAAATGTATTCACTGTTACCAATACACCCAACCAAAAACTGTTCTCACTATATCTGAACGCTTCACCGGTCTTCGGAATATATCACCCATCGCTGTCCTTGGGTATGCAAAAGCAGTGGTTTGGAATTAACTATCGTGACCAATATTTGAAGTTAGGTAGCCCCATCTTCACAATACAGATGCAGAATACGTTTACACTCCCGAAAGACTGGTTTATAGAAGCATCGTTTTGGTGGCGTAGCCGTGGCGATTGGAAGAATTGGTCTTACACACATACCCAATCTTCCGTTAATCTCCGTGTATATAAAATGTTCCTTGACAAATCCCTCACGGTATACCTGGGCGTAAATGACATATTCAACGGCATGCTATATCATGCTGACATATACGGAGGCAATGTCAAGATGCAGTCAAATGTCAATAATCATGGCAGAAATATAGAATTAACAATTCGATATAATTTCAATACCTCAAAGAGTCGTTACAAAGGTACTGGCGCAGGACAGACAGAAAAGAATAGATTCTAAATCAAGGAAAGAAAACCGCCACCGAGGGAGACTGATACTTCTCTCGGTGGCGGTTGTTTATTCGTAGCCTTCGGGTAATTCCGGCTTGGCGTCCTCCGGGATATGGGGATTGGCTCGCATATCCTTGATTGCTTGGATTTCGCCAGGAGTCAGGCGGGATTTGCTTTGATGAGGCAAGGGGAGGCGGTCAGTATTGGTTCCCTTCGGCTGTGGTTGCTCCTTTTTCGGGTCCGGGGGCTCTGGTTTCCAGTCATCGTGAGGGCGAAAATAGGGCGAAGGCTTTTTATCCTGTTCGCGCTCCACGATAGTTGTCTTCCAGCTTTCGCGCTGTTCATCTGTGCCGGAGATTATTTCATTCTCCATTGTTTCGATGGGAGCGGTGTCTTTCATCATCGAGCGTACTGCACGATACAGCCATTCAACGCGGATTAACTCATTGCGTTCCTGCCGCATATCATAATACAGCCAGCCGAAAAGAGCAGAAAGGTTGAAGAATATCATCAACGCTATGAGCAGCCAAAAGTTTGTCTTGCGTACCTTGTCGTTCTGATTGCGGATTTTGCTCTCATCCTTTATCTCCCGCAATGTGTCGTGGATGCTCGCCGCATCGTTGAGGGTTATCCCCGGAGCTTTGACCACTCCTGTGAGGATGGCATCACGCACGGAATTGTCGATTTTCGGAGAAAGCTCGTTAACGACTTTGCGGGCTTCATTCTCCGCCGCCGTCTTCGCCGCCTTTTCCGCTACAGACTGAATATCCGGCTTGGGCATTGCGGCAAACGCTGTCTGAATGTCGGCCAGCCCCTGCATTACGAGTGCGACAGTGCCGTTCAGGGTCTGTATCATCCCTGCCAAAGCCTGTATGTCGTTGCTCTTTGCGAGGTTGTCAGGCAGACTTACCTCTATCGGCTCCTGCGGCAGTGGCTCCGCCGGAGGTGGAAACACCGGTTGCTGTGCCGGGATGCTGCCGATGCGGTCGGTGACTTCGGTGAACTTGTCGGTGAGCATTTTTTCAAGACGCGCCAACTGGCGGCGCAGTATCTCGATGTCGGCGTTCTCACACTGTACGCCTTGAACTTCATCTTTCTTTGCCATGACTATTATCTTTTGATTCCACGATTAGGTTTCTTTTTCTTGGGATGCGCAAGTTCCCATGCCAGGCGTTCTTCCTCCGGATCGTATGCGGGGCCGGGCTGGAACAGTCCCCCTATGAATTGCCCGACGCTCTCTCCTATGTCCGCCGCCATTCCTGCTGCGGTGGCAGCCGTAGCCTTGACAGCCCGCATTGCCTCATCGGAAATTGACGATGCACCGTACTGCGGGGATTTGGGCTGCACTGTTGCCTTTTTAGGAGCTGACTGACGGTTGGCTTGTGAGAAATAACGGTCGAGATTCCTGAACTTGAAAGCCTCGCCGACATCAGAGCCTTTGACTTTATAGTCGCCCATCTGAAAGGATATGCCCTGCATTTCGTTGGTGCCACGGCGATATTTCGGAATGATGTGGATATTCTTCCGTGCCAACAGAGCTGCAAAAGTGTTCCAGTTGCGGGCATTGCGCAGAGCCTCGGTAGCGGCAATTCTAATCTCGGCTTTCGCCCTTTCAAGACCGTGGAGTTTCTCCATATCGGGTGTTTCCTGCTTTGGCAGAGCAAGGCGATAACGCTTCGTCAGTGCCTCGCAGACGCGTTTGTTCCGGTATCGGTTGCGCCCCGATTCCATGCGTTTGCCGTTGTCGCCAACCATGTTGAACACGATATGACAGTGCGGCTTGTCGGTTTCGTAATGGCGGACTATGAGGAACTGCGTCTTGTCAAGACCCATCATCTTGATGTAGTCAAGGGCGATTTTAAGCATCTTTTCATCGCTCAACTTGGGCTTGTCATCGGCGGCAAAAGACAATGTTATGTGTCCGGCTGGGTTGCCGATTCTCCGGTTCTGCATTGCCTGAGCCTCGAAGCTCGCCACTATCTGATTGCGCTTTTCGCCCATCAGACCACGGCTGCCGAGTATCTTCCAAGTGTCGGATGTAAAGATTTTCTTGTCGTGTTTTTCGCGGGTTACATAATCGACTTTTGAGCCGAATGACCCTCCTTTGAGTATTTTTCCTATCATGTTTTCATGCGGTTTTTGAGTTTGAGAACATAGGCGGCGATGCGGTCAACAAGGTTTTCAGCCTTGTCCGCCGCGCCGTGATAGCCCTCGGCATTGGCTTGATGGGCTATCTGGTTGAGATTCGGGCCGAGCTTTTTCAGCTCGTGAAGGAGCATCTTTTCCTCGTCGGAGAGTACGCCGGTGACCTCGGCGTTCAACGCTCCCTCCCTAACATATTCAGCCCGGCTCAAACCGGCGCGGGATGCCTTGATGTCTATGATGTCGAACTGAGAATCGCTGAAACGTACCGTCACAGTATTGCTCTTCTTCGCCTGTCCGAGAGGCGGTCTTCCGGTTGATTTCTTCATTGGAAAATCGGTGTGGTTGGTGTACTGATTGCACCGGGTTGAGCGACCATCGGGAGGCAGGCAACAACCGCCCGGACGGGCTGTTTTGCCCCTTTTGAGAAACTCAAAAGGTATCTTGCCCTTTCCAATCTCAAAGACGCTATTGGATATCGGGCGAAGCCATCCCTGCGGGACTTGCCGCCTCCCGATTTTGCCGCTAATCCGATGCCGTTCCTATCTCAGAGTTTGCGCCAGATTTCGATGTCGTCGGCATAGAGATTCAGATGCTCGACAAGGACCGCATTGATGTAACTGGCGACTGTGGTGCCGCGCTCGCCGAGGATGCGGGCGATGCGTTCAAGCTGCTCCCAGATGTCGTCCTCGATGTTGACCGGGTGTCGGTTCACCAGCTTTGCTGGTGCAAGGAATGTAGCCTTGAACTCGGCAAAATCCGACTTGCGCTGCTGCTTGCCGATACGCTGTTGCTTCGGCGGCTCGGTTATGGATGTTGCCTCGATTGTAGTCTGGTCGTTGCCAAACAGATTTTCATTGGCAACGGCGTTGGCAGTGGCGGTGCTGTTAACAGCGTTGTCGCTGTTGACTGCAGGAGTGGAGTTGGTAGAGTTATCGGGTTGCATAATAATTTGGGGGTTAGAGGTTGATACTTGGTTTTCGGGTGCATCGGTCAACTTGGTTGACTTGGATGCGGTGGTTGTGTGTGTTTTTGTGGTTTTCATTGTTTTGGTGGTGTTGAGGTTTTGTTGATTGCATCAGTATCCGGGTTGTACCGTTCAACTGACACGAGGGTAAGTTGCAGTTCGTCGATGAGTTTCTGCAACATCGGATTTTTTCTAATCATAGTTTGCAGCACGGCTTGGTCAGGTTCGATTTGCAGGA
>PPYF01545563.1_pt1 | contig 13463 bp, 10 predicted proteins | sample 1559871 | NCBI WGS metagenome assembly PPYF01 (sample SAMN08240021, study PRJNA423297) | Human gut metagenome, whole genome shotgun sequencing project. | reverse complement strand
GCCACGCGCTCGCCGGGCTGCACGGAAACGTTGAGCGTTTCAATCAGCGGACGCTCCGGCACATAGCGGAAGCTGACGTTTGTAAGCGCCACACGCCCGTCGGCATGGTCCAGTGTGATTGCGTCCGGCGCGTCCGCCGTCTCCGACGGCTCGTCGATCAGCTCAAACACGCGCCCCGCGCATGCCATCGCGTTCTGCAGCTCGGTCACGACGCCGGAAATGTCGTTGAAGGGCTTTGCGTACTGGTTGGCATAGCTGAGGAAGACGGAAAGACCGCCCACTGTGATGCCGCCTGTCACCGCGACTAGCGCGCCCGTGAGCGCCACGCAGGCATAGACGATGCTGTTGACAAAGCGCGTGACCGGATTTGTCAGCGAGGAAAAAAACGTCGCGCGCAGGGTGTATTTTTTGAGTCTGCCGTTAATTTCGTCAAATGCCTCAACCGCCTGCCGCTCGCGCGAAAATGCCTGCACGACCCGCTCGCCATCCAACATCTCGCCGACCAGCGCCGTCTGTTCACCGAGCGTCTTCGACTGAAGCTTGAACATATCATACGTTCTTGTCGCGATGAACTTTGCTGCGAACAAAGACAGCGGCGTCAGCACCACCACGACCAGCGTGATGCGCCAATCGAGGCTCAACATAAATCCGAGCGTCCCGGCAATCGTCAGGACACCGGTAAAAAGCTGCGTGAAGCCCAGAAGAAGACCGTCTGCAAACTGCTCGGTGTCGGAGATCATACGGCTGACAATCTCGCCCGACGGGTGCGCATCCAGATAGGACAGCGGCAGCGTCTGCAGATGCGCGAACGCCTTCTGGCGCACCTCGCGCGTCACGCGGAAGGTGATCTTGTTGTTGATGATGTTCATCAGCCACTGGCTAAGCGCCACAACTGCCGCCGTCGCAGCAATCTGCATGCCGATTCGCCCGAGCGCGCCGAAATCGACCTGCCCCGGTCCGACAATCTCGTCGATTGCCCGACCGACCAGAATCGGCACGAACAGCGTTCCTGCCACACTCGCAAGCGCCAGCAGGAAGCTCAGCACCACCAGATGCTTCTGCCCTTCGAGTTCTCCGAGCACCCGCCGGAGCGTTTTTGCCGAGGAGGAATTCCGGTTCATCTTGCATCCTCCTTCTTGAACTGAGACTCATAAATCTCGCGATAGACCTCGCAGGTTTCCAGCAGCTCGTCGTGCGTGCCCTTGCCGGCAAGACGCCCGTCGTCCAGCACCAGAATTTCGTCTGCAAAGCGAATCGACGCCGTGCGCTGGGAAATGATCACAACCGCCGGATGCCACGAAAGCTCCCGCAGCGCCCGCCGCAGTGCGGCGTCCGTGGCAAAGTCGAGCGCCGACGCGCTGTCGTCCAGAATCAGAAGCTCCGGGCGTCTGACCAGCGCGCGCGCAATGGTAAGCCTTTGCCGCTGCCCGCCGGAAAAGTTTCTGCCGCCGGTCTCTACCGGGTCGTCGAGTCCCTTCGGCTTTCCCTCGACCACCTCCAGCGCCTGCGCCGCGCGAAGCGCCTCATAAAGCTCCTCGTCCGGCGCGTTTTCATTGCCCCAAAGAAGGTTGTCGCGGATGGTTCCGAGGAACAAAAGAGCCTTCTGCGGCACCAGACCGATTTTCCCGCGCAGCGTTTGCAGCGGGAAGTCTTTCACATCGCATCCATCGACCTTCACCGCACCGGCGGATACGTCATAAAAGCGCGGAATGAGGCTGATAAGCGTCGACTTGCCCGAGCCGGTGCCGCCGATGATGCCGAGCGTCTTTCCATGCCCGAGCGCAAACGAAATATCGCTCAGCGCGGGCGCGCCGCCGGTGGGATAGGTAAACGTGACGCCGTCAAACTCGACTGCGGGCGCGTCCTTTTTTTCCTGCGGGTCGCGCTCCGGCACAGACAGGCTGCTTTCCAGCGCCAGAACCGATGCCACCCGCTTTGCGCTTGCCGTCGCCTTCGTCATGCTCAGAATCAGGCTTGCCATCTTGATCAGCTCGACAAGAATCTGCGACATGTAGTTGTAAAGCGCCATCACCTGACCCTGTGTCAGAATGTCCTTGTCCACCTGCCCTGCGCCCGTGCGCAGAACGGCAATAATCGCAAGGTTGATCATCACGTAGGTCACCGGATTCAAAAGTGACGAAATCTTGCCGACAAACAGCTGTGAGGATAGCAGCGCCCCGCTCTTTTCCTCGAAGCTCTTGACTTCCTGCCGCTCTTTTCCGAACGCGCGGATCACACGCACACCGGCAAGATTCTCCTTTGCCGCGCCGAGCACGCCGTCCAGCCGCCCCTGCACGCGCCGGTAGAGCGGAATGCAGCTGAACATGATGGCAAAGACCACCGCGAACAGAAGCGGAATGATCACCGCAAAAACCCACGCGGATTTGACGTCGATCGTGAACGCCATGATCATCGCGCCGAACACCACAAACGGAGACCGCAGCAAAAGCCGCAGTGCGAGGTTAAGCCCCGTCTGCACCTGATTCATGTCGCTTGTCATGCGCGTCATCAGCGTCGACGTGCCGAGTCTGTCAAGCTCGGCGTAGGAAAGGCTCTGCACCTTCTGGAAGACCGCGTGGCGCACACCGGCGGTAAAGCCGATTGCCGCCTTCGCCGCAAAATACTGCGCGGTCACGGAGGCGGCAAGCCCCAGAAGCCCCAGCCCGATCAGAAGCAGACACCGCCGGAGCAGATACCCGCTGTCGCCGGAGGCAATGCCGGTGTCGATAATGTCTGCCACAACCAGCGGCACAAACAGCTCCAGAAGCGCCTCGAGGAGCTTGAAGAGCGGTCCTAAAATGCTCTGCAGCGTATAGGGCTTGAGGTAAACACCCAATCGTTTCATTCTGTATTTCTCATCTCTTTCGATCCGTTTTCGAAATCAAACGCGCCGCTTTTTTCCAGCTCCTGCGCAATCACATCTCCGATGGGAGACTTCATGGAATTGGAAAGCCCGGTCTCGCGCAGCGCGTCGGTGAGGTAGTATTCCTCGTCCGACATGCCTGCCACACGCAGATACGTGTCCATCGCCTCGTTCGGGCTTTCGACCGACTGCACATAAAGCTCCAGCGCCGGAATTGCCGAAACGGCGTAGCTGATATAATACAGCGGCTGCTGGAAATTATGAATCACATCCGCCCATTCGTATTCATACCCGTCATAGATCTCAAAGCCGTAGCTCTCATAGACCTCGCGGAAAATATCAAGCAGGCGCTCTTCAGACAGTTCCGGTTCCAGATAAACGCGCTGCTGGAACTCGTCATACATCGCGCCCGTGACCACGCTGTAGACAAGGTTCAGAAGCGTCTCGCCGCGCAGAACCTGCGCGCTGGCTCCGAACAGCTCGTCATAGAACTGCAGGAACATGACCTCCATGCCCTGCGACTGCAATTCGCTCAGATCATAGTCCGGCACGCCGTAAAGCGGGTCCGAGCCGTGATAATACCCTGCCACCCAGTGCCCGAACTCGTGGAACATATCCGTGTAGTCCGTATACGACCCATCCGGGCAGTTGAAAATGAACGGCGCGTCGAAGCTGTAAAGATACGTCGTATAGCCGGTGGAAAGCTTTTTGCGGTCGTAGGAAATGTCGTAGAGCTGATGGTCCAGCAGATACTCCGCCGCCTCGCGGATTTCCGGGCTCATGCGCGCCGCGCCGTAGCAAAGCGCCTGCACAATGCTTTCTTCCGTGCATTCTCCTGCGCTCAGGTCCTCCTTCCAGAGCGCCTGCGTCAGGCTGTCGGTGTATTTCTGCAGCAGCGGCGCAAAATCCTCCTTTGCCGTCTTCCAGATTTTCTGCGCGTCCGAGGGCGTATAGTCGCGCGAATAGAACGCGCTGTAGGCATACTCCGAGTAGTTCGCCGCACCGGCAAGCTCCGCCATCTCTGCGCGTACGGAAACGAGCTGCAGATAAATCTCCGTCAGCCGCTCGTAGTCAACCTCGTCCTGCGACGAGCAGAGCGCGTACTGCGAAACCAGCTGCGCCTCCTGATTGGTCAGGTACAGACTCTGCGCGGAGCTTTTGGCGTCATAGCCTCTGAAATATTCAATCTGCCACGCGGCAAATTCCTTGTCAAGCATCCCCGCGTGATCCCCCGAGGCAATCTCGCAAAGCGTCCGGTCGTACAAATCCATCGCGTCGTAGTATGCCTGCACCTGATTGTCCGCGCGCGTGCTGCGCGCTTCGTCGGTCGCGTCGCGGTCGCTCTCGATTTCCAGAAGCGCCCCCGCCGTGTTGATCCGGACAAGCATCCGCTCGGCTTCTACGCACGCGCGGTGAAACGCCTCCCGGCTTTCTGTCTCCGCCGCCCGTGTGAGCGCCTGCGCGTAAGGTGTAAATTCATCAAGGGAAATCTCTCCGAGCACCATCTCGTCAAAGGAAAGCGCTTCGCGCGCCAGCGGCGTGAAATAGCCGTCTCCCGCCAGCGTCTCAATTGCTTCTTCCCGTGCAGGAAGACCGGCTTCGCTCGTCTGAAGCTCTTCCTCCGGCGCCGTCTCGCCCTTTCGGACCGTCGGCACCGGCAGGCAGCCGCACAGCCCCAAAAGAAAGCTCAATACCAGCACCAGCGCCAGCATTCTTGTTCTGATCTTCATGGTATTTCTCTCCATCGTCCGCCTTCTTGTCTATTGTTTCAAGCTCTCGTATTATATGCCATTTTCCGCGCCCTGTCCATCTGAAAAAGCATATAAAAACGCGAAAACGCGCGGAAGACGATCTTCCGCGCATGAAGCTTTCCTGATTTTCTATCCAAGTCCCGTCCAGCGCTCGTGCGCGCCGGTTTTTTCTGCCGTGTGGTCGATTGCTGCTTCCTGCAGCGCCAGAAAATACGGCGCCGCCGTGTCCAGATTGTCGGAGAACAGCGGCATGCCGACCAGTAAATCCAAAAGGCTTTCGGGCTCGCGCCCCAGAATCCGGTTCAACAGCGCCGCCAGCTCGCCTCTGGTAAAGGGCTGCTCGCGGGAAAATTCGGTCCCGTGCAGCCCCATGACCCAGCCGTTGCCCGCTTCGAATGTCACCTCCTGCGAAGCCCAGCCGGAGGCAAGCTCCGGCAGCGCGCGCTTTCCCGTCTCCTGCGCACGCACGCGCTCGAAAATAACCGAAAGCTCCTCGCCCGTCACACCGTCGTCCGGTCGAAAGCATCCGTCAGAACCTCCCAGCATCAGCCGCGCGCCTGCCATCGCGCAGATAGCGTCATACGCCCAGTGCCGCGCAGAGACATCCTGAAACGCACTTTCCGTGCAGGTAAGCTCCCGCCTTTGCTCCGGCTCCATCATCCGGTACAGAATTTCTGCCAGCTCCGCGCGCGTAACCGCCGCGTCCGGTCGGATGCTTCCGTCCGGAAAGCCCTGCAGATACGCCCCGTGAAACGTCTCGCGCGCAAGGCACGTCCCTGTCAGAAGCGCCGTCAGCAGCGCCGCCAGCGCAAGTTTCCGAAAAAATTTCATGTCCTTCCCTCTTTTGCTGCGGAATTTTTCCGCGTCTGATAGCCCATTGTGACATGTGTTCCGGGAAAATGCGGTCGTTTCGGCGCATGCTTTGACCGGTTTTCTCCGCAAGTTCCGGCAAAAACCGCGCACAAAAATTTTACTTGACAAACGCCTACTCAAGTGGTAGAGTTTAGCCATTCAAACCAGTGAAGAAGTGTGAGTAAGCAATCACACCCCTTGCCAAAGAGAGCCGCGGGCGGTGGAAGCGCGGCGCAGGGCGGTTGCCGAATGGGCTTCTGAGGGCAAGCCGAACGCTGTTTCCAGTAGGCAAGCCGGAGCGGGCGCTCCGTTATCAAGAGCCGGTATGTATTGGCATACGCAAAGTGGGCGCTAGCGCGTCAAGCCGGGTGGCACCGCAGGAGTTTTCCCCTCCTGTCCCAGCAGTTCGTACTGTAGGGACAGGAGGGTTTTCGTTTTGTCCCGCAGATTTGGCTCATCCATTGCAAATACAAAGAAAGGTGGACGCAAACATGTCTGAACAAATTCCGTACAAAATCTATCTCTCCGAAAATGAGATGCCCACGGCATGGTACAATCTCCGTGCTGACATGAAAAACAAGCCCGCGCCGCTGCTGAACCCCGGTACAGGCAAGCCCATGACGTTTGACGATCTGCGCCCCGTTTTCTGCGACGAGCTGGTCCGCCAGGAGCTGGACAACGACACGCCGTATATCGAAATTCCGGCGGAAATCCGCGATTTTTACAAGATGTACCGCCCCTCGCCGCTGGTCAGAGCCTACTGCCTCGAGAAAAAGCTTGGCACCCCGGCAAAGATCTACTACAAGTTTGAGGGCAACAACACCTCCGGCAGCCATAAATTAAATTCCGCCATCGCCCAGGCGTATTACGCCAAGCGGCAGGGGCTCAAGGGCGTCACGACGGAAACCGGCGCCGGTCAGTGGGGCACCGCGCTTTCCATGGCGTGCGCATACCTGGGTCTGGACTGCAGGGTCTACATGGTCAAATGCTCCTACGAGCAGAAGCCCTTCCGCCGCGAGGTCATGCGCACCTACGGCGCGAGCGTCACGCCGTCGCCGTCCAACACGACAAACGTTGGCAGAAAGATTCTGGAGAAGGACCCGAACACCACCGGTTCTCTCGGCTGCGCGATCAGCGAGGCTGTGGAAGCTGCAACCACGACGCCCGGCTACCGCTACGTTCTCGGCAGCGTTCTCAATCAGGTTCTGCTTCACCAGTCGGTCATCGGTCTGGAAGCAAAAGCCGCTTTGGATAAATACGGCGTCAAGCCCGACATCATCATCGGCTGCGCCGGCGGCGGCTCGAACCTCGGCGGTCTGATTGCGCCGTTTATGGGGCAAAAGCTGCGCGGTGAGGCGGACTACCGGATCATCGCCGTCGAGCCTGCGTCCTGCCCGAGCTTCACGCGCGGCAGATTCGCCTATGACTTCTGCGACACCGGCATGGTCTGCCCTCTGGCAAAAATGTACACGCTCGGCTCCGGCTTCATTCCGTCTGCCAACCACGCGGGCGGTCTTCGCTACCACGGCATGAGTTCGACGCTTTCCCAGCTCTACCACGATGGGCTCATGGAAGCACGTGCCGTTGAGCAGACAAGCGTTTTTGAAGCGGCGGAGTATTTTGCGCGCGTCGAGGGCATCCTCCCCGCGCCCGAGTCCAGCCACGCCATCCGCGCGGCAATCGACGAAGCGCTCAGATGCAGGCAAACCGGTGAGGAAAAGACGATTCTCTTCGGTCTGACCGGCACGGGCTACTTTGATCTCTACGCCTACGAGTCTTACAACAACGGCACCATGACCGACACCATTCCCACCGACGAGCAGCTTCAAAAGAGTTTTGCGGCGCTGCCGAACATCGGCTGATTGCACAGATACAAAAGTTCCCCGCGCAGAAAGCTCTGCGCGGGGAACTTTTTATTCCTCTACAAACATCCGGAACGCCGTCGGCAGCGCCACATCCGCGCGCCTTCTTTGCGCATCCGCCCAGACAAATTCCGGCGATTTTCGCCTGCATACCATATAATAGCAGCGCATGCGCCAGATGATATGCGTGAACACATGCACACGCTCGACGCTTTTCAGCAACTCCGCCGGCTCGCATCCGGCATCTTCCGCATAGCATAGCGCCTGCTCCGCGTCGAGCTTTCCCTCCACATTCGGAAGCTCCCACAGCCCTGCCAGAAGTCCCCGGCTCTCGCGCTTTCGGACGGCAAGGCAGTCCTCGCAGATCAGATAAAAAACCGTCTTTTCCTCCTCGCGCTTCTGCTTTTTCGCGTCCTTCACTGGATAGGCTTCCCACGTGCCGTGCGCATTTGCAAGGCACAACTCCTTCAGCGGGCAATCGCCGCACCGCGGCGCGCCATTCGGCACGCACACCATTGCCCCCAATTCCATGAGCGCCTGCGTGAGCTTGCCGCGCGGGCCGTTTTCGTAGACCGGCACAAGCGCCTCGCGGTAGGCATTTTTCGTCTTTTGATTCGTCACCGGCGCGCTGTCTTCCATCACGCGCGATAAAACCCGCAGCACATTTCCGTCCACTGCCGGCGTCGGCAGCTCAAAGCAGATTGAGCAGATTGCCCCTGCCGTATAGTCTCCGATGCCCGGCAGCGCGCGCACCGCGTCATACGACTTCGGAAATACGCCGCCGGATTCCTCCATGATGATCTTTGCCGCCTTCTGCAAATTCCGGACCCGGCTGTAATACCCGAGCCCCTCCCAGAGCTTCGTCAGCCGGTCGGGCGGGCAATCTGCCAGCGCCGCAATCGTCGGAAGCTCGGTCAAAAACCGCGTGTAATAGCCCTTGACTGCCTCGACTCTCGTCTGCTGCAGCATAATTTCCGACAGCCACACATGATAGGGCTCCCGGTCCTGCCGCCAGGGCAGATCCCGATGCCCCGCGTCATACCACGTGCACAGCTTTTCCTTCAAGCCCTCCGGCAGACGCTGCATATCCTTCACACTCCCTAAACCGTTTCCCCCATTGTAGCCGCCGCCGGCACGCTTGTCAAATGCGCCGTGCGCCGCTATAATAGCTGTGTCCGCAATGATAGATATTTATGATATAGAGGAGAGCCGCGCCCATGAAGCTCAACAGCCGCCGCACCATTCTGACCGGTCTCGCATTTCTGTCCATCTGCGCCTTCTGGCAGATGTATGACAGCGTCATTCCGCTCATTCTGACGAAAACCTTCCACATGAATGAAACCTTCTCCGGCGCCATCATGGCGGCAGACAATGTGCTGGCGCTGTTTCTTCTGCCGTTTTTCGGCGCACGCTCGGACAAGACGAACACGAAAATCGGCAAGCGCATGCCCTACATTCTCTTTGGTACGGGCTGCGCGGTGATTCTGATGAACCTGCTGCCGCTCATGGACAACAGCTACGCCGCCGCGCCTTCCGGCTTCAAGACGGCAAGCTTTGTCATCGTGCTGGGGCTGCTGCTTATCGCGATGGGAACCTACCGCTCTGCCGCAGTTGCGCTGATGCCGGATCTCACGCCGAAGCCTCTTCGCTCGCGCGCCAACGCCATCATCAACCTCATGGGTGCCGTCGGCGGCATTTTGTATCTCGCAGTCGCCGCCATTCTGTACTCGCAGAAGCGGCTGGACGCCATGGGGCTGACCAAAGCGGACCGGCTGGACTATCAGCCGCTTTTCCTGATCGTCTCGGCAATCATGTTTGTCTCGGTCGGCATTCTGTTCCTCACGATCAAAGAGCCGCGTCTGGCAAAGGAACACCAGAAGCTGGAAGCGCAGCACCCGGAGTGGAACCTTGCCGAGACCGACGCTACAGGAGCCGAGGTCCTTCCGAAGCCCGTCCGGCGCAGCCTCAGGTTTCTTCTTGCATCGATTGCCCTGTGGTTCATGGGCTATAACGGCGTGACCACCTGGTTCACGACCTATGTCTCCGCCGTAATGGGGCAGGGACTCGGCGGCGCGTCGACCTGCCTTCTGATTGCAACTGGCGGCGCGATTGTCTCCTACATCCCGATCGGCGCGCTTGCCGCAAAGATCGGCAGAAAGAAAACCATCCAGCTGGGCATCGTGCTGCTTGCCGCCTGCTTTGCCCTGGGCTATGTCCTCACGACCAGTTTTTCCTCCATCAACGCCGTCATGTTCCTCGTCTTCGCGCTTGTGGGGCTTGCCTGGGCGGCAATCAACGTCAACTCGCTGCCGATGGTCGTCGAGATGTGCCGCGGCTCCGACACCGGCAAATTCACCGGCTTTTACTACACCGCCTCCATGGCGGCGCAGGTCGTGACCCCGGTCCTTGCCGGAACGCTCATGCGGAGCATCAGCTACCGGATTCTGTTCCCATATGCCGCCTTTTTCGTGGCGCTGTCGTTTGTGACGATGTGCTTCGTCCGGCACGGAGACAGCAAGGCGGAGGCAAAGCGCGGGCTTGCCGCGTTCGAGGATATGGAAGATTAACTGAAAAAGAAGGCATTCTTATGATCGTACTCTACATTTTATTGCTTCTCTGCGCGCTCTATATTCTTGCGCTGCAGGGCAGACGAAATCACCCGCTCTGGTCCTGCTTCCGCGCGCAGCGCTTTGCCCACCGGGGCTACCATGACAAGCCGCAGATTCCGGAAAACAGTCTCCCCGCCTTCCGCCGCGCCATCGCGCACGGCTGGGGCGCAGAGCTGGACGTGCATCTTTTAAAAGACGGCACGCTTGCCGTATTTCACGATTCAAGCCTCTCGCGCTGCACCGGCGCGCAGGGCATGATCGAAGATCTGACCTTCGAGGAGCTGCGGGCACTTCGGCTGGAAGGAACGGACGAGCAGATTCCGCTCTTTGACGAGGCACTGGCGCTGTTTGAAGCGGCAACGCCCTTGATCATTGAACTGAAAAGCGCCAATGGCAATCATTTTGCCCTCACAAAGGCGGTCTGTGAGCGGCTGGATACCTACAAGGGCATCTACTGCATCGAGTCGTTCGATCCCTTCTGCCTGCTGGACCTCAAGAAGCTGCGCCCGGACACCTGCCGCGGGCAGCTGTCGATGAACTTCCTGAAAGACCCCTCCGGTCTTCCGCTTTACAAGCGCTACATCGCAGGAAACCTCCTTCTGAACTTCCTCACCCGACCGGACTTCGTCGCCTACAAATATGAAGACCGCAATTGCCTCGCGCCGAGGCTCTGCCGCAGCCTCTGGGGCATTCAGGAGGTCAGCTGGACCCTCCGCAGGCGCGAAGACCTGCTTTGCGCCGAGCGGGCGCATGCCATCGGCATCTTCGAGCGCTTCGACCCGGACCGGAACTGAATTTTTTCTCGTTTTTTCCGAAAAAATATCCCCTGGGGAGGCTTGCATCCGACCAGAAGATTCCGTACAATAGTACCATCGATGATATCTCTCAAACGGCGCGTCTTCCTTGCAGCATGGGAGGCGCGCCGTAAACCCTTCCGCCTTCTTTTGCTTCTGACAGATAACAACCGGCTCGGCCGCAAGCGGTCGAGCCGGTTCGTTTTCTTAATAGCCGGGCTTTCCGAGAAGGTGGAACATATTCTTCTTATATGCCTCCACGCCGGGCTGGTTGAATGGATTGACGCCGGAGATATAGCCGGACACACCGCAGGCATACTCGAAGAAGTAAATGAGCGTGCCGACCGTCTGCTCGCAGATTTCCGGCAGCCGGATTTCCGTCACCGGCACGCCGCCGGAGATATGCGCCGCCTTGGTCGCCTGCATCGCCTTTTCGTTGATGTAGCTCATTTCGCGGCCGGCAAGATAGTTGAGCCCGTCGAGGTTTTCCTCGTCCGACGGCACGGCGATGGACGTTCTTGCCTTGTCGAAGAAGACGACCGTTTCCTGCAGCATCCGTCTTCCCTCCTGCATATACTGCCCCATCGAATGAAGATCCGGTGTCAGATCAACGGAAGCCGGGAAAATGCCCGTCTGGTCCTTGCCCTCGGACTCGCCGTAGAGCTGCTTCCACCACTCTGCCATAAACCGGAACGACGGCTCGTAGGCAGCGAGAATTTCCACATGCTTGCCGGTGTTCGAGAGCATCTGGCGGTTCATGGCGTACTGCGCCTCCACGCTCTGCACGCCGCCGGCGAGCGCTTCCTCGCGCTGCTCTGCCGCGCCCTGCATCAGCTTTTCAATGTCGATGCCGCTGACCGCGATGGGAAGAAGACCGACCGCCGTCAGGACCGAATACCTGCCGCCGACATTGTCGGGCACGACGAAGGTCTCATAGCCCTCCTTGGTTGCAAGCGTCTTGAGCGCGCCCTTTGCCTTGTCGGTCGTGGCGTAGATCCGCTCGCGCGCGCCTTCCTTGCCGTACTTCTTTTCCAGCATCTCTTTAAAAATGCGGAACGCAATCGCAGGCTCGGTCGTCGTGCCGGACTTCGAGATGACGTTCACGGAGAAATCACGATTGCCGATCATGGCAATGATCTCCGACAGCGCGTCGGAGGAAATGCCGTTGCCCGCGAAATAAATATCGGGCGTCGATTTCTGCAGCATATTATAGTTGGGGCTGCGCAGCAGTTCAATCACCGCGCGCGCACCGAGATAGCTGCCGCCGATGCCGATGACGACGAGCGCCCTGGAATCGGACTGGATTTTCTTTGCCGCCTTCTGAATGCGGGAGAACTCCTCCTTGTCGTAGTTCACGGGCAGGTCGACCCAGCCGATGAAATCGCTTCCCGCGCCCGTGCCGTTTTTCAGCATGTCGATGGCGCTCTGCGCCTGCTGCACAAGGCTGCCCTCCGGCAGAAATTCCTTTGCGCCGCTTCTATCAATTCTTACCATAATTATTTCCTCCAGGTTTCAGATTTTCAACATCTTACTGTGCGTCCCGGTGCAGCATCGCCGCGCCGATCATACCGGCGTCGTTTCCCAGCTCTGCCGGAATCAGTCTGCCGTGCGTCTTATAAAAGCACTTTCCCGTCGTCCGCTCGCGCAGCGGAGCAAAGAGGAACTCTCCCGCGCCGCACACGCCGCCGCCGATGGCAATGACCTCGGGGTCGAGCAGGTTGTAGATGGACGCGCAGGCAGAAGACAGGCTGTCGATATACCGGTCAAAGACCGCTTTCGCCGTCTCGTCGCCTTCCTTGGCGCAGTCGATGACGAGCTTCGCGTCCACGGCATCCGCCGCACCGCCTGCCCGCGCGGCAATCAGGCTTTCCGGATGCTCAAGCATCGCGCGTTTTCCGTCGCGCGCCAGTGCGCTTGCCGCGCAATACGCTTCCATGCAGCCGTCGTTGCCGCAGGTGCAGTGCTCGCCGCCGTTGACCAGATACATGTGCCCCAGCTCCACGCCCTGGTTCATACCGCCGTTGAACATATGCCCGCCGAAGATGATGCCGCCGCCGAGCCCCGTGCCGAGCGTGAGCAGCACCGCCGTCCGGCAGCCGCGGAACGCGCCTGCGTAAAGCTCTGCCAGCGCAGCGCCGTTTGCATCGTTTGCCAGATACACCGGCACACCCTCGAACGCCTCCTGCACCAGCGCCTTGAGCGGCACATCGTGAAAGCCCAGGTTGTAGGCGTCGATGACGCGCTCGCCGGTCTGGTCGATGCTGCCGGGAACGACAATGCCGACGCTCTCGAGCTGCCCGCGCGGAATGTTCTGCTGCTGCAGCAGGAAATTGACCGCTTCCTCGATGGTTTTGACCACGCTTCTCGCGCCGTCGTGCGGGAACCGGACGCTGCAGCTTTGCAGCAGCTCCAGCGTTTCGCTCACAAGACCGACCTTGATATTGGTTCCGCCGATATCCACACCAATCTGATACATGTTACGCACCCTCCGTCTCGTCTTCGTCGTGCAGGTCAAACAGCTTCATGAAATTCCCGTAGAGAATCTTTTCGTTCACATCCTCGCCCAGTCCCAGCGCCAGAAACCGCGCCAGCTCCTCTTTGGGCGACCACATTGGAAAATCCGTCCCGAACAAAAACCGCTCGGGTCCGAATCTATCGAGCATCCGCAGCACCATGTCGCGCGGAATCATCGGCAGCGTGCTCGACGTGTCATACAGCACGCAGCTCGGCAG
>PPYF01103305.1_pt1 | contig 13466 bp, 17 predicted proteins | sample 1559871 | NCBI WGS metagenome assembly PPYF01 (sample SAMN08240021, study PRJNA423297) | Human gut metagenome, whole genome shotgun sequencing project. | reverse complement strand
GTTTTTCCCTTCCAAACCCGGTAAGGGGAAGCCCGGCTGCAAGAACAACTTTCGCTGTCCTTTCCCCCTTTCGCTTTCGTATCTCCTGTGCCAGTGCTGCCAGCGTCAAAAGATAATAATTGTCGTTGGCGGTCTTGTCCTTTACCAAGGTCTGTCTCCCAGTCCCACACACATAATATTCTCCCCGGTACTGGAGAACATTCTGCATGGTATAGGGTTCGTATTCATACCGGATGATCCCTGTGGGGAAACATACCTGCTTTGTTTTAATGGCGTAATATCCATGATCGATTCCGATAATCATCGCTTACCACTCCCTTCTTTTCTATTCTATGTTAAATTTCCGGTAAAAGAGCCCTTGCCCCCAAAGGCGCGCCCCGGCAGGCATTCTTTTCTTTCCAGCCTGTTGTTCTTCCTATTTCTAGTCTTGAAAAAATGTTTGGACTGGAAGATAATGCAGTGTTCCTTCCAAAACAAGCGCCTGTCTTTGAAAACGAAGGATTCCTTGGTTCTGTAACTCCACCATTTCGTAATATGCTTTCTTTGTTAAAAAGTAACGATGATATATTCCTGCTTCCCCAAACTTCCCCGTCTGCTCCAACACCAAAAACTCCACCATATACCGGGTATCCGGTGCAAACCGTTTCTCACATAGCATGGCATCCCCCTGTACTACCTTCACACCTTCTGACTCCCTGGCTACTGCCAATAATTCATGAATACTGATGCTCACGTTTCCTATCACCTCCCTTCAAAGCCCTGTTCCTAATTTTCTGCGAAAAAAAGACAGGCACCTACACGATGTCTGTCTCTGTGGGATCTTCTAATCCCTTTTCCTGATACTGTTGTTTTATGATTTTCTCTAGCTGTCTTTGGATTTCTCTATCTGGCACATGCCTGCAAAACTCCTGAAGCCAACGGTCATGCAGATGCTCGTCCGCTTCTGTGAAATCCCAGGAAACGATACTGCAAGTTTCATCATATAATAATTCCAACTGGCGAACCTGTTCGCAAAACTGTCCTGAAAATTCATTCCAAATTTCTAGGTTATATAAGTTTAATCCTAAAAAGTCAGTCACATACGTCAGCCTGTCCAAGTCTGAAAACGTCATCTTTTCTTTTCCCAATAAGATTTCCCTGTCACGCTTCCCGCATAAAAACAGGAAAGCAAACCGCTCCATATCCCTTTGGTGCATACCCATCACCCTTCTAGTAAATAATTCCTTATTACGAAACATTATAAAAAGTGAAACCAGTAAAATCAATATAAAGTTTCTTTATTACGAAACATTTCAAAAACGAAAGGACTTTGTTATGCAGAAAATCAGACCAGATATGGATATCGGCAAAAATATCCAAGCCATCCGTTATGCAAATAAACTTACACAAGACCAGGTCATTGCAAAATTGAACCTGATGGGTATCTCCATGTCCAAAAGTACCTACGCTAAGTTGGAAACGAACCGTATGAACATTAAGGTATCGGAGCTTGTTGCCCTCACCAAAATCTTTCATACCGATATCAACGCATTCTTTTCTGGGCTTCTTTAAAACGGAATAGCAACCGTTTCTTAAATTTCTCTCATTATATCGTTTTTCTTATTTTCTTCGTTTTTCTCCAATCTATTCAACCATTCAGTTTTCGTATATTTTCTGTCTCACTTTTACAACCGATTGTATTCCTAATCCCATGTAAAATCAATAGAAAAAGTGAGACAAACCTGCCAACACTATTTGCAGGAGGGATTAGAAATATGCCGAAACCAAAAACATCCACCGGGGAGAAAAATCTGATCGGCCAGAGACTCATTGAACTCCGTCGCCAGCATAATATGTCACAGCGGCTCTTAGCCTACCAGCTTCAGCTGAATGGGTATGATATGGATAAAAATGTGATTACTAGAATTGAGACCAATAAGCGCTACGTCACAGATGTGGAATTAAAAGCACTTACTAAAATTTTTAATGTTTCCTATGAGTATCTCATCGAGGGAAAAGAAAAGACATAGTACTCCTGGCTCTTCGGAGTCGTCTATGACTTTTCACTTTCATTCTCTTCCTTAAGATTTACAAATTATTTTAAACACCTAAATAGTTCTAAAGTATTTGAGCACATCATTCCTCCATTTTTCAGCAGGTACCAATTCTATAATATTCTTAGGTTTAATTACTGTCTCAGGTTTCATATAAGCAAAAACGTCTGATTCCAAGTTGCTAAATGCACTTTCACATGCTTGTGATAATAACCACTTTCTTACACCAGACCAGTTATCCTGCTTATCTTTTTCATATTCAATTTTATCTCCATAAAAAGTAAAATAAGCAAAATCTTTTAACTTACATTTAAATTTAACAACATATGATTTACATATATTCTTCCATTTTCTATCTATCCCTTTTGTTTTTTCATTCAAGAGCGATAAGGTATAAAGAAATTCTGGTGTTTCATGTATAGTTGAATAACCATAAATATCCTTACAAAACAGAAATGCATTGATTTGAAAATCATAATATATTTTATGGGCAATCTTACATAGTTGATTGCTCCTTCTTGAAATTCCATTCAAGTTCTTGTAATGCTCATAATTCACATCATAAGCCACATTATCAATATATAACAACTTACTTTCTATATCAAAATTTACACTATTCTCTTGAAGTAATCTTTTTAAATCAGTCTCATTGCTCAGTACCCATTGCAAATTATGCAATCCATATTTTTTTATATTAGAACATTCATCACTATTGCTAGTGACTTGAAAAGCCACAATTTCCAAATTTTCTATGTCAATTTCATCTATTACAGAACGGTATCTCTCATAAAATATATCAAAATTATTATTGCATTCTATAATGTAGTTTTCGATAAATCTATTCTTTTTTATTTGTAGGGTTTCGCATAACCAGTCATATGCAGCATTTGGATTTGTAATATCATACATATTGTATTCCTCTTCTTTTGTATTTGGGTAAAATCTAAAACTCTCTATTTCTATTTGTTTTATAAATTATACTACAATAGCCACCTTTTTCAAATTATCGTTCTTCGAATTAACAACATATTTATTTTTCGTTTCATTCTCCCCATAAAACTAATCTATTATTAACAATAAAAAAACTGCTACAAGGATGTCTTTCCTCATACCAGATATCAATACTTTCTTCCTACTCCATACACATTTTTTCTCATTACCTGTGTATCATGTACCTATATTGTCATGTAATCCTACTGTGTACACTCTATGTACAGTAAGCACATGGGGTACAGTTTACGTCCGCAAGGATCAGAAGCGGGTCGTTCATCAATGCTCTTGCCACCGCAGTACGCTGTTTCTGCCCACCGGAAATTTCTGCCGGATATTTGTCTGCAATCTCCCAGATGCCAAACATCTTTAACAGCTTTTTCGCCTTCTTTTCCATCTTTTCGTACGGCGCATCTTCGATCACCTGCGGGATGCATACATTTTCAAAAACTGTCAGTCCGTCTAACAGCATGAAATCCTGAAAGACAAATCCAAGTTCCTGATTACGGATTTCTGCCATTTTTTCTTCTTTTAACTGCGCCAGTTTTTTGCCGTTTAACAATACCTTTCCTTTTTCGTATGGGATAAAGCAGGAAATACAATTTAATAATGTTGTCTTTCCGCTTCCCGACGGCCCCATGACCGCAACAAACTCTCCTTTATGAATCGTAAAATCGACACCTTTTAACACTTCGTAAGTATCTTTTCCAACCACATACGATTTATGTAAATTTTGAACCTCCAGCATGTGCTCTCTCCTCCTCTTTCTTTTTCTAAGAACATCTTATCAAAAGAAAGTTACCACACAGGTACTGAAATGTTACAATCTTGAAACATTGTTGAGAGTTTTACTCTACAGATACGCGGATCCGCTCTACCAGACTTCCACTCTTTTCGATTTTCTGATAGGTCCATACCGGAACTACAATACACATCACCTATATAAAAATACCTTCCCACACAAGTATTTTCTTCACCTGCCGTTCGGTCATTCCCACACTTTCCATGATTGAGATTTCTTTCTGGCAGCTCTGCATATTTCCGGCAGAAGTATTGATATAGTTCATGACTCCTATAATTCCAAGTATCAGAAGTATCCTCGGTTTCTTTATGATATAAAGGTTGCCTTCACTGCTCCCATATATCATTTTGCAATATATCTCGAATCGTCTGCATTGATAAATCTACAGAAGCTATTTCATCTGCACATCTTTTCAGCTCGCTTCTAATGATTTCTTCATGAGGAACATTATGTTTGTATTTGATCTGATGTTCCAATGCCGCCCAAAAATCAAGAGCAATGGTTCGAAGCTGAATTTCAGCAGTAATACCTTTCAAATCATCTGTTGTAAACCGTATAATCAGATGAAGGCTTCTGTAACCATTAGCTTTTGGATAAGCAATATAATCTTTCTTCTCCATGATCTGAAGCTCATTTCTTTCCCGTAGCCACTTTGCAATTTGATATACATCTTCTACAAAAGAACAAATCACCCTGACTCCCAGTGCGTCATGAATCTGTTGAAGTGCAGTCTGACTATCTTCTTTCATTCCATGTCTTTTTAATTTTTCTATCATACTTTCAGGAGTTTTGATTCTTGTTTTTATATATAAAATTGCTTGCAGTCCATCTTTATTACAGGAATTTGGGTAGGTTTCTATTAAAGTCTTTAAATAAGTTTCTCCTTGTTTTAATAAGGAAAATTTATCTCCATAATACTCTTCCAGTGTCAAACATCCACCTCCCTTTACATACTAATTCTTTTGCAGCAAATACATGAAATTCCCGATAGCAAGGAACATTCCACCAACAATAAAATAGATTTTTACCAGATGGTTAGTTGTACCATATATTTCCAATATTCCACAGACTGTGCATCCAACTGTTAGTGTCAAAATACCAAAATGCTGAAAGCGGCGTGCGATACATCCTGGAATTTTGCTACGAAAGTACAGTATACCATAAAAATAAACTGTGCCTCCCAAAAATGGAATCATAAAAGCGTAAAGCATATAATACGAGTAGACTCCATGGCTAAAAAATTCATAAACAGCTCCAAATACAGCACAAACTAGGGTTACCATTAGATAAGTAAACACTAGTTTCTCTATTTCTTTTCCGTAGCTTTCAGTACCCGATACAGACAATATCGCTCACACTCCTTTCCTTCACGCTTCGCCCATTGGTTGTGGGATTATTGACTACCTCCCCGTTGAAATACATGGTAGATGAACCACCGCCATCCAAATTGTATGCAGTTTCCACACCAATACTATCCATAAATTCTGCCAGTTCTAAAAGCGATAGGCCTTCACTTTCTTCTGTTCTTCCGTCAGAAACCACAAACACATAGTGAAGATTATCTATGATTCCAATGGCTGTTCTCGGATTGCTCGCCATGGCTTTTCCCACCTCATCTTCTTCTGTCACAGAAATTGTTCCATTTTCTATCAGTGCCGGGCCGAAAGACAATATTTCCTTTGCTCCTTGTTCTAAAAGCTCTTCTGCGGTAATCTCTTCTTCTGTGATGATTTCAAAGCTTCCATCTTCATAAATGACCAGATCTTCCTGTCCTTTTTCCGCTTCGCTGCGGTATAAAGTCCCATTTCGGAGTACATATCCCTTTTCCTGTGCGCCGTAGTAATCTCCGTTAATTGCCAGTATAGCATTGACTTCCTCTGCAATTTCCGAAGTTTTCTCTGTTACATTTTTCCCGTAACTATTTTGTGCAAAAGCAGTTTTAAGATATTCCGGAGAAGAAAGTACAATATCTGCTACATAGATTGTGGTATCCTCCTCTCTGTATTCATTCAGTGTAATCGAAACCTTTCCATCCTCATAAGAGGTTTCTGATGATTCTGCTATCGTTTCTTCCTGCGTATCTTCTCCAACAATATTCTGCCCTTCTGCTTTCTCTGCCACACGGTAAACTTGTGAAATTAAAAAAGTATCCATGAGCAGATAACAGGTGAACCCAAACAGCACTATGCCATATAGAATACTGCTCCAATGCTTCTTTAAATATTTGAACATCTTAACCTCCACTTCTTTGCCGCCTGAATATGAATGTCCTTTGAATAAACCAGCTTATAATGAAAAATATCAGTTCCGTACAAAGTTTTCCTATATACTGATTCATACCAAGATGTATGAAAACTTCCAGAAGAATCGTATTTCCTGCCAAAATTCCTGTTGCTAACAAAACGTACTGCGCAGCAGATCTCCCTGAATCTGTTTTTTCTTGAAAAACCAGATTACGGTTTACCTGATAATTAAAACACCCACTCATGATTCTTGCTATTACATTGGAAAGGAACAAGGAAATACTTTTTGAAAAACCTGCAGTCAGCCAAAGAAACAGGCTGTATATTCCGTAGTCAAGAATAAAGCTCACTATAGATGAAGCAGAAAATCTTAAAATCTCCTTATAAATCCTGTAGGAATCTCTCAAAGGATTAAAATGAGAACCGGCATTATCATTGATATAAATGGTCTCAACCCCTATTTCCCTCAGAGAAATCTTTTTTCTGGAACATACTAATAATACATTCATTTCATACTCATACCGTTCTCCCGGAATTGCAAGCAATTCCGAAAGAAGTGTCTTATCAAAAGCACGAAGTCCTGTCTGAGTATCATATATGCGGGCACTTGTGATAAGCATATAAACTATACGGGTAATCTGGTTACCTATCCTGCTTTTTAAAGGAGTTCCCTTCTGTATTTTTCTGCTTCCAAGAACCAGACATCCCGGATGTTTTTTTGCCTCTTTCCATACCATTTCTACATCTTTTACGCTGTGTTGACCGTCTGCATCCGCAGTCACTACCACATAATTTTCGGCTATGTGATTTTGAATATACGCCATCCCTGTTTTTAAGGCGCGGCCTTTCCCCATGTTTGTCTCATGCGTCAGAATCAGTACATTTCCTGCGTCAAATATCTCCTGAAAAATTGGCTTATGTTCTTTGTCACTTCCATCATCTACGATTAAAATCCAGAAGCCTTTTTCTCTTAATTGCTGTACTACCTGAATCAGGCACTCCTCCGGATTATATGCTGGAATCAAAGCAATTTTCAGGTATTGGCTCATAAGCTGCTCCCTCCTTCTGATGTTCCGCTATCTGTATTCTCACCGGACGGAACATCAGGCGGTGTATTTCCCTGAGGTCTTTCCATATTTCCCGGCAACTGCCCGTTATCAGTTCCACCCTGCATGCCGCCTTCTTTCCTGCCTCCTCGTTCTTCAGCGTTATTTCCAGGCACTCCTCCACCTGAAGCATTACTTCCATATACCAGACTGTCCATAGTAATGCTCTGTTCTGTTGTTCCGGCTTTTACTGTATAAGTTTCTCCTTCTTTGATTTCCGGACAACTTACAATAATAGAAGAATATTGCTTTTCTGCTGTCCAGTTTAAAAGCTCTGTTCCGTTGCTATTAAGCAGTTTAATATTCGTATTTGCCTCCTGCGCATCTACGTTTACCATGATCACTCCTTGTGTGGAAGAAGAGTCAAAGCTTTGTGCCATGCCCGAAGAACCAGAAGCCGCAAAAATACCGCCTTTGACTTGTGCTGTTCCACTATAATCTAAGGTCCCATTTCCATCATTAACAGGACCAGATACATAAGTTTCCCCACCGGAAACCGTAACATCCCCATTAGAGTCGATTCCATCTCCGGAAGCATTGACCCGAAGAGTACCCCCGGCAATGTTGATATATGCACCATCAGTGGATGCAAACTGATCGCCTCCTCCCCGGAATCCCTCTGCGCCGCTGCTGTCATTGCCACCGGCGGCATTCAATCCATCATCAGATGCCAGAACTGTCATTTCACCCCCGGCAAGATCAATGCTTAGCCCTTCGATTCCTTCATAGCTTTTCGTAATCTCTGTATTCCCACCAGAAATAGTCACATTCGAATCCGCATGGATTCCATCATCTCCTGACGACAATGTATAAGTTCCTCCATTAACAGCCAGATTTCCATTGGAATGAAGTGCATCATCTTCAGCATCAATAGTATATATCCCATCATTCAATACTAGCTGCGCAGCCGCTTTTATCCCTTTGATACTGGTTGTATCTTCTTTTGCACTTTCCTGCTGCATCGGTTCCATAGGATGTCTTTCCTCATTGCTCTGACTCTGTACACTGGAACTTCCTTCTCCCGTCAAAATGGTATACGTTCCATCTTCTGCCTGTAACCATGAACTGGCGCTGATTCCATCCTGTTGGGAAGAAATGTCAAATGTCCCTCCTGCCAGATACACAAATCCCAGACTGCCATCCTCCGTATTTTCTGCATGGATACCATCTTTTCCTGCGACAATCGTATAAGAACCATTGGCGATACGAACACTGTCTTTTCCAGAAATTCCATGACTGGCACTTGTGATTGCATAAGTTCCGCTTGTAAGAATCAAATCGTCTTTTGATACAATCCCATGCCCTTCCGCTGCAGTGACCGTAAGGGTTCCTTCTCCATTCAACGTCAGATCTGATTTAGAAAATACTGCCGCATCAATATTGTTTTCATCTATAGCAGTGTAAGTACCGTTATGTTCCAGGCTGTTTTCCGTTCCCGAAGCAGTCGTAACAAAAACTTTATCTGCAGATTTGATATACAACGCTGCTGACTGGGAGTTCGAAACACTTACATCATTGAATACGAGCTGAATTTTATCCGTATCTTCGGCCTCTACAATCACCATTCCATCTGAAAGAGAACCTGAAAGCACATAAGTTCCTTCCTCTTTAATTGTCACTGTATTTTCTGTAATAGACACAGCGTCTGACTCGCAGGCAGAACCCCCGTCAGCAAGAGAAATTGCAACGCTTTCTGTTTCTTCATATCCCACTTCTTTATCTCTGTCCGAAAACATGTTGGATGTATCAATTTCTGTAATCGAAGTGCTTACAGTATCCGAGGCTTCTGTACTTTGCTGTGCATTTTCTGCTGTCTTTGCATTACAACCGGATAACAACAATGTTCCCATCAGCATAAACAATATAACTTCCTTTTTTCTCATCTGCCATCGCCTCCTATAATTCTCCGACTACCGTTTCCTGTCTGCACATAGTAATCTCCAGATTTCCGTTTCTACATCGGAGTTCATCAATGAATTCTTTTTCTGTTGACGGATTTTTTAAGGTCAGGTTATAGGTCAGTTTAAACAGACTTCCCATATTCGTTGTTTTAATCTGTACCACCTCATAGTCTGTGGTATATTTTTTCAAGATCTTGTCAAATACTCCACTGTAATCCAGATCCTCCGGTATCGTAATATGTAACGTTTTATAGCGTAAGCCATGCCTTCTTGTTCCAAAATCCATCCGATTGTATAGCAGCATAATGCCGCCAAGAATTACTGCGGATAATAATGCATATGCCAGATATCCCATTCCCGCTACCAGACCGGAACACATAGCAAGGAATATCGCCCCGATTTCTTTTGCCGAGCCGGGAACGGAACGAAAACGAACCAGACTAAAAGCGCCTGCAACCGCCACACCGGTTCCCACATTTCCGTTGACCATCATAATGACCACGCAGACCACTGCCGGAAGCAATGCCAACGTTGCCACAAAGCTCTTGGTATATTTGGTCCCATACATATAGGTTCCTGCTAAGATAACTCCGATAATAAGCGCGCAACTCACACACAGCAAAAAATCTGAGATAGAAATCACACTGGTCATATCGGTATCAAAAATTCCCTGAAATAAATTATTAGACATTACTGTATCCTCCCTGTAAAGACTCCGCCAGCATACGCTGATAAGCAGAACCGTATTTTGAAAATGATGTTTTGTATAAATGATGTTTTGTAAGTGTTTCGCTCATCCAAAGCGGTATCCCTCCGGAAGTTTTGATTTCCATGAGCGTCTGATCTTCCCCCAATAAAGCCATTCCGTATATTTCACTGCCAAGAGAAAAATCTGTTCTCCGGTAAAGAATGTTTTCATCAAAGGTTACCCGAAAATCACTGCCATCTAAAGCATAATAGGCTTCCCTTTCATAAGATAAGAATACGGATGGATGAAGATTTTCATAATAGTCACGAAAATACTGAATCTCATCTCCAATTTGAGAATTTACCGGAAGAGGTTCTCCTGTCTGAAAACTCTCCATAACCTTCTCTTCCGGAAGCTGCAGCCTCCGCTTGTAAACGACCGATCTATATTTTTTCTTGATTTCCACAAACACCGGATCTGTTGTCTCCACCGGTTTATAGCTTCTAATGCGAAGTTTTTCTTTGTATACCGGTTTTTCCAACGAACGCCGGATCAGCCGGAAGGTATCTGTGTCAAAATAAATATTTCTGATAACAGTTCTTCCGTAATCATCCAGTTTCATATATGGCTGCATCGCCAGAAGAATCTGTTCTTTTTCCTGCCTGTTCAACAGGTATTTTAATTCGTAACGCTTAAAGGTCATCTGATAGGCCATTGTATTCCTCCTATATTTCATATTTTACATACACAAGATACCTTCTTAACCTTAATTTAACTTTAAAAAATTTATCTGATTTTTGTCTCCAGCTATTCTGCAAAATAAAACCCCTCAAAATCATACTTATATACACGATAAATAAATTTATCTGACAGTTTCATTTCAAATTCCTGAATCAGATTGCCATTACTGTCGTATTCTCCCAAAATACCCTTCATCCCGGAATCTATAATCAGATTGCCATCATATTCCTGTGCGCTGCTGACATACGCCGAATATGGAACTTCAAAGGATTGTACCAACTCATATGTTCTATCATTTTCATTTATCTTATATTTATAAAAATAAGAAGTACTTCCTTTCGTTACAGATATTTCCATACCGTCTATCTGTTCCCAATCATAAGAAGGCTTCGATTCACTTGTGCCAAAATTATTATTAAACAAATAAATATAATATTCCCCTGCATTTAAAGAATCATCTTTCACATAAGTAATGGAATGCTGTCCTCCTGTATTAGAAAAGCTTCCCGTACTCTCATCCTTTTCTAGCAGCAAGTCTTCATATCCTGTTCCTTGCCAGAAGCTTTCCTCTCCAATCATATATTCCACCTGTGGTGCACTATAAATACCTGTAATCATAAAAATAGTAGAAGTTTCTCTGGAACTTAGTAAAACCCTGCCATCACCAACCCACTGTATGGTGTTAATATGCATCCAGTCCAGTTCTCCCTCTTCATTGACTGTACATGTCTCTTCATAAGCCGAAAATAATTCTCCTAAATCCATCACACAGTCGACTTCGCCTGTCTGCGTATCAATCTTGATGATCTGATCTTCCACACTCTCACTTTCTGTATCTGTTGCCAGAACAAGTATATTTCCTTCATCATCAAACACATAATCATGATGGATACTGTATGTACCTGTATCATAAACTCCCTCCACTTTTCCAAGTGCATTTACCGCTGCAATCTTACTCTCTGATATACTGTAATACATACGGTCATCTTGAAATAACAAGCGGTGACTCCGATAGCCGATTAGTGGAATTTCTCCTCTTAGTACACCGGAGTTATCGTAATAATACATAAAATCTTTTTCCTCACTGTCATTTCCCAAAATGACGTATAAGCCATCTGTAACCGTTTCGCCCTCTTCCGCTTCTTTAGTCTTCTGAAGTTTCAGTTCCTCATTACCGGACAATTCTCCCATTTCATGTATATAAGACCGAGTTTCCACACTTCCGTCTTCTTTTGTCAAAATAAAGGTAATCGTATTACGCTCTTCTGGTATCAATCCCAATATTTGGAACTCATGTTCCGTATCGAAATCACCTTCTCCAGCAGGAGTTTGTGAAAAATCGTCGATAGATTCATCTTCAACCGACACCGTATAGGAGACAGACACCAATTTCTCCGTAGTGAAATACACATACAAAGACAAGGTATTCGTTCCGTATGGGTTTTCTTTGATCAGCATTTGATCCTCTGTATAGACTTTACTATTTTTTTCTTCCTCTATCTGCTCCTTTACAACCTCCTGATATTCCTCTGTATAAATAGATTTCGCTTCATTTTCAGTCACTTTGTCTGACCCAGCCTGTATTTGTTCTTCGGTTGATATTTTTGAAAATGAAACGAGCACTCCTGCCGCTGCCAACGCAAATATAATTCCGCCTATTTTCTTTTTTGATTTTTCTATTCTCATATCACGCAATTCCTCCATTATTTTATTCCATCAAGGATGTAATCAGTTCTAATACCTGTGAAATCGGAATTGCATAGCCGATTCCCTCCACATCCGTCGAAGAAATTTTAGCTGTATTGATTCCCACCAGCTTTCCTTCCATATCTAACAATGCTCCACCGCTATTTCCGGGATTGATTGCAGCATCTGTCTGGATATATCCAAGGGAAGAGGACTGTGTATTTTCACTAATAGAGCGATCTACTGCACTGACAATTCCTGTAGTAACTGATTGTCCATATCCTAAAGCATTTCCAATAGCTACTACCTGTTCTCCCACCTCTAAATCATCTGAATCCCCGATTTCTACCACTTGAATCTGTGAATAAGTGGATTCTGATAAGGCGGATATATCTACCTTAAGCACCGCCAGATCTGTATTCGCATCATAGCCGCACAAAGTAGCCTCATAGGTCTCGTCATCTACAAAGGTTACAGAAAGGGAAGAGGCACCTTCTACCACATGATAATTGGTCAGCATATAGAGTTTAGAATTCTCTTCATATAAAATAATTCCTGATCCACAGCTTACAGTTTCTTCTGTCTGCGATTGCGAAAATTGTCTGCTTCTGTTTCCTTCGTGTCCACCGAAAAAATCTTCCACCTCCTGCACTGATACATTCGTAACAGATACTACGGAAGAAAGACCGGAAGATGCAATTTCTGTTACACTCAACTGATCTGTATTGGAATATGTTGTCGCAGACAAGGACAACACATTTGTATCTATGGTACTACTTGTCTCATTTGCTGTTACTGTTTCATTATTTTGTCCTGTCAAATACTGCTCCACAACATAGCTTGTGCCTCCTTCCACACCCCCCAAAAAGAAGAGCGCTGAAGGCAACAGTTGCTGCTATGTTCCATGTTCTTCTTTTTGCGGAATGTTTTTTCTGTTGTATCCGTCTATTTCCTTTCTCATTTATATGTATTTTTTCTTCTTTATACATTTGTGTTCCCTCCTATTTTTTTGATAGGAGTACCTTATCAGCGTTACCTTAATTACACTTAAAAAAAGGGGCTGTCGCTTTAACAATGTCAATAAGTTAAGATAATCTTGAAAGAGTGGGTAATACAAAAATGTATGCTCACTCTTTTTTGTAATAAAATAGAAAAAACGCTTGACAAATCTTCAAAAATTTGCGGCGAAGCCACTTGAATATATTTTTTATTTAAGGAGGTTCCCGTATGTTTTATGACTCACCTACTATGTTAAAACAGAATCTGCTTCGCACAA
>PPYF01029425.1_pt1 | contig 13466 bp, 10 predicted proteins | sample 1559871 | NCBI WGS metagenome assembly PPYF01 (sample SAMN08240021, study PRJNA423297) | Human gut metagenome, whole genome shotgun sequencing project. | reverse complement strand
CTATTTATATAAATACTGCTACGAATACTATTTATCGTTGGGATAGCTCAAGCAAAACTTATATTACTCTAGCAAAAGCCGTAAAGTCTGTTGCTATCTCAGAAAGTACTGAAAACGGAAAAATCACACTCACTGTAGATGGTAATAAAACTACTGTTCCTGTTCACGGATTAGGATCTGCTGCATATACAAATTCAAGTGCTTACTCTTCTGCCGGGCATACTCATACAAAAGCTCAGGTAGGACTTGGTAATGTAGATAATACAGCAGATGCAAATAAGAGTGTAAAACATGCAACTACTGCTGATAGTGCAACTACTGCAGGAACAGCTACAAATGTATCCGCTGGAGAAGGTACTGCTGATGCAGCTAGACATGTTTGGTTTTCTGACTCTACCACAGAGACAAAGCGAGCATACAGCGATAAGTTTAAATATAATCCTGTTACTAATAATCTGACGGTAAATGTTACAGGAAATGCTGCGACTGCAAGTAGTGTCGCATGGGGTAACATTACAGGAAAACCTTCTACCTATACTCCTTCTGCGCATAATCATAATGATTCAACTATTACTTCTCTCAACGCAAGTAAACTCTTTGGAACAATTGATATTGCAAGGCTTCCCCATGGAGCATTAGAACGTCTGGTTATTGTTGAAGATGATACTGCACGTTTTAAACTTACTACTGCTAATATTCAGCTTGGTGATACCGTAAAAGTAACTAAGACTGAAAAAATGTATTATGTTGTTGATGAGAGCAAATTATCTTCTGAGGCTGGTTATTCAGTATATACTGCCGGAACTGCTACTTCTGTACCATGGTCTGGAGTTACTGAAAAGCCTAGCAGCTATCCACCAGCATCTCATAATCATGATGAACGTTATTATACCGAGACTGAGATGAATAGTAAATTAGCTGAAAAAGCTACAAAAGTACATACGCATACTAAAAGTGAAGTTGGATTAGGCAACGTTGACAATACTGCTGATGCCACAAAAAGTGTTAAATATGCTATTTCTGCAGGTAGCGCATCATCTGCCGCTGCTCTTACTTCTAATGCTGGATCATCAACTCAGCCTGTATACTTCTCAGGTGGTAAACCAGTAGCTTGTTCATATACACTTGGTAAGTCAGTGCCTGCAGATGCATTATTTACCGATCATACTTATGGAAACATGAAAGGTGCTACTTCTTCTTCCGCCGGAAGTGCTGGCCTTGTTCCTGCACCTAATATAGGAGAACAATTAAAATTTCTTCGTGCAGATGGTACATGGGTAATTCCTACAAATACGACATATTCTGTAGGTACATCAAGTTACTTAGGAATAACTAAGCTTTATACTGAAACTGGGTCGGCTACAGATGGTACCATGACTCAAAATGCTATTACTTCTGCTCTTAACGGGAAATCTCCTACCTCTCATACGCACAATTATGCAGGAAGTTCTAGTTCTGGTGGTGCTGCAAACTCCGCAAATAAACTAGCAACTGCTAGAACCGTATCTGGTGGAACTGACATCACGCTAAGTTTTAACTATGATGGTAGTGGTAACTCCTCTGCAAATATCGGATTTTATAGTTCGTCTGCGAGTGTAGGCGACAAAAACAATTATCCATTCCATCGATTCGCAAAACTGGATACTATTGCTGCAAGCTATTCAGATAAATCAACCACATTCTTTATCTCACAGGATTATAGTGGTGGTGGCTTCGGTATTGTACGAATTGTATTACGTACGAATAACAGCAGCTTAGCATCGACAGTTGAAGTAAAATGGCTGGTTCGTTGTGGCTTAAGTGCGGATAGCGTACAAGTCGGAATTTACAATGTTTTTGGAAAGACTTACGCAGATGCCTTCTTTAAAACAGGAGGATCGTATGCTGGAACTTGTTTCCGTACACTTGCAAGTGGTGCGCGTGGTGGTATTAGCAGAACTTGGGTGCTGGTCAATTCTTCAGAAGTAAGTGGAACCTCTGCAACAGATGCAAAAACATCTACCGAGTGTTATGCTACTATTGCAGCTGCTGGTACCGCACTTCATAAACAAGCATATAGTAGTATCGTTTCTGGTACTGATAGCGGTACTGCATCTTATGCGAATAGTGCTGGCAGTGCAAATTCTGTTGCTTGGGGTAATGTTACAGGTAAGCCATCTACATTCGCACCATCATCTCATACTCATAACTATGCAGGATCCTCTTCTGCTGGCGGTGCTGCTACATCAGCAAATAAATTATCCACACCTAGAAAAATTGGTAACGCATCTTTTGATGGTACTGCTGATATTACCTTATCTCAGATGGGACTTAATGTTCCTGTTGAAATTACAAAAGCTAACTATCTTGCAAAAAAGAAAGCTGGAACTTTAAATGCAAATACCTATTACAATGTTATTGATGAATATGATTCTGCAAATGTTATTAACGACTCATCTGTAACAGCCAACAGTGCGTTTTCAAGTACTAAATCAGAAAAAACATATGCGAAGAAAAGTACACTTGTTAATACTACTCTCACAGCAAGTAAATGGACTGGATCTTCTGCTCCATATAGTTATGTATTATCCGTATCTGGAGTAACTTCTTCAAATATTGTAGAAATAGATTATGCTTCTAATGCTTCATCTGCTGCTATTGAAGCTTATCAAAATGCAATGTTAGCTGACGGAGGACAGACTACAAATCAAATTACTATAAAAGCAACCGAGAAACCAACTGTAGATATTCCCATTACTATTGTTATAAGAAATGATTTATAAAAGGAGGCGATAACATGGCAATTTATAAAGGTGAACAATGTCTTGCCGGAGTTGGTAAGAATGCAACTATTAAAATTGGTACTGCTAAAACAGGTACTTCGGCTGCGGTAACTAATTCTGGTACTGATACAGATGCTATATTGAATTTTACATTACCTAAAGGTGATCAGGGAGTTGGAATTTCAAGTGTTATCCCTCATTATCTTGCAAGTCCTAAATCGCAGGGAGTGACCAGATCAACTACTGGATGGGCGACTTCCGCTCAAGTTATGACATCTACAAATAAATATTTGTGGTGTTATCATGAATTTGTTTTGACAAACAATAATCATTTGTATACAGATGCAACCGTTATAGGTGTTTATGGAGATAAAGGTGATCCGGGTACAACTGATTACAATGGATTGAAGAATAAACCGGTCGTTAATGGAGCTGTAACTGCTTATCAGTCAGATATTATGAAATCTCAGTTGAGAAATGTGACATTCTCTACTGAAGAACCTAAGACAACTGATGGTAAACCTGGTGATATGTGGGTGGTGTATGGCGATGAGTAATATTAAAACTGGTGATATTTTAAACTTTGATTATACTGGTACTGTCCAAACTGTAACACTTCCTAAAGGTACATATAAGTTGGAGTGTTGGGGTGCTCAAGGAGGATACAGTTCTTCTAATTCAGGAATAGAGGTTGGTATGGGCGGAAAAGGTGGATACTCCGCTGGAACTATTACACTAAACCAAAAAACACTTATATATATTTATACTGGTGGAGTTGGTAGCATAAGTGGCAACGGTAAAGCAGATGGTGGATTTCCTAATGGTGGTTCATCTTGGGCTTCCAGCACAAGCGAAGGTGCTGGTGGTGGCGGTGGATCATCCGATATCCGTATTGGTACCGATTCATTGTATGCTCGTGTTATCGTAGCTGGAGGTGGCGGAGGTGGCGGTGAAGACAACGAAACTGGCGGATATGGTGGCGGTGAAACTGGCGGAACTTCAGGTTCTGGAACACCTGGTAGTCAAACTGCTCCAAGTGGATATTTTGGAATCGGTGGTCATACTTCCTATGATGGTGGAGGTGGTGGCGGTGGATGGTATGGTGCTTATCCAGCCGGTGGTCAAACAACTCCAGCTACCGGTAGCAGTGGAAGTGACACATCTGGCTCTCCTGGAGGATCTGGTTACGTTTATACTTCTGCTACAGCCTCTAATTACCCGTCAGGTTGTTTATTAAACTCTTCTTATTACTTATCTGCTGCTAAAACCATAGCAGGTAACACTTCTTTTACATCTCCCACAGGTTCATCTGAGACAGGGCACTCTGGGAACGGCTATTGTCGAATTACTGTTATTGAATGCAAGAATACGGCACTATATGCCAGAATAAATAATTCAATAAAAAAAGCTACTGCTTTTTATTTTAAATTAAACAACAACAAAATGTACGGCGTTGGATCTGCTAATTATAATGGTTCTGTTATGAATTTTGATTATACTGGTTCGGTTCAAACTGCTACATTGACTCCTGGTGCATATAAACTTGAATGCTGGGGCGCTCAAGGTGGAAATAGCAATCAATCAAACGGAACTTATGGTAATGGTGGAAAAGGTGGCTATTCTACTGGTATTTTAAATGTTTCAACTAATACCACTATATATATAACAGTAGGAGGGCAAGGTCAAAATGGCGTCCTTAATACTAGAACTGCTGGTGGTTTTAATGGCGGCGGTGATGGTTATGGTACTAACAACTCTGGCGTAGGTGGCGGAGGTGGTGGAGCTTCTGATATTTCTTTAATGAGTCCTGTATTTTCACACTCATCTTATTTTATAAATAACATTCGAGATACAAACTCACTATTAAGTAGAATTATTGTTGCAGGCGGCGGAGGATCTGCAGGATATGACGTTAGGAATAATGCAGCTAATGGTGGTGCTGGCGGAGGTACTACAGGACAAGATGGATTATCAAACCGCGTTTATCATGGCACTGGCGGAAAACAAACTACTTTTGGTACAGGAGGATCATCAGAGGAACCTAATAGGTATTCTGTCCAAGCTAAATTCGGATGTGGAGCATCAGCCAGTAATTCTACAGATGTAGCGCCTGGTGGAGGCGGTGGCTGGTATGGAGGTGGATTACATTGTGATTCTGCTGGTGGTGGATCAGGTTATGTCTACACTTCTGCCACTGCTTCAAATTATCCTTCTGGATGTTTACTAAATTCTACTTATTATCTTTCTAATGCTCAAACCATTGCTGGCAACAAATCATTCCCTTCACCAACAGGTTCTACAGAAACTGGTCATTCTGGTAATGGACATGTAAAAATCACTAAATTATCAGATGTAATATATCTTACTCAGGCTAAGAACGACATAATGGATTTTAATTATACAGGTTCAGTACAATCTAAAACTCTAAAACCAGGTACGTATACTTTAGAATGCTGGGGTGGTCAAGGAGGGACTTATAGTAGTTACATTGGCGGATATGGTGGTTACTCCAAAGGCACAATTACTCTTGCTAAAACGACTACTGTTTATGTATCTGTTGGTGGAGCTGGATCTTCCTCTTCTACTACTGCAGGATTCAATGGTGGAGGAACTGGTATTTCTTCTGGTAGAGGTGGTGGAGGAGCTACAGATGTTCGCATAGGTCAAAATTCTCTATATTCAAGAGTTATCGTAGCCGGAGGTGGCGGCGGAGCTGGTGTAACAAGTGCCAATGCTAATCCTTGTGGTTGTGGTGGTGGAGAATATGGTGGAGATGGATATTACAATGATACCACTGGTTCTTATACTATAGGTCAAAATAGATGTGGTGGTAGTGCCTCACAAACTGCAGGTGGCAAAACATGGAGCACGAGCACTCAGGCTACTTTTGGTCAAGGCGGAAATGCTTCCGGCTACTCTTGTGGTGGTGGTGGAGGCGGCTGGTACGGAGGTGGCGGAGCCTACGACAATGATTCTGATTCTGATGGACGTTGGGGTGGAGGAGGCTCAGGATATGTTTATACCTCTTCTACAGCTAAAAATTACCCTAACGGATGTCTACTAAATTCTACTCATTATCTCACAAATGCTAAAACTATCGCAGGAAATAAATCATTTAAATCACCAACAGGAAAAAATGAAACTGGACACACAGGTAATGGCTTTTGTCGAATCACAAATTTAACTCCAACACAATATGGATTATACGTAAAAACGAACTCTGGTTGGGAACACATAGATTTATAAAAGGAGGGCTTAACTATGCCGATTATATTTCACGGAACAGGTAGTGGCGGCTCTGCTAAAAAACTAAAAACCGCACGAACTATTAATGGTACGAATTTTGATGGTACAGCTAATATTACTACTGCTAATTGGGGAACAACAAGAACCGTTACTGTAGGAAATACAAGTAAATCTGTAAATGGATCTGGAAACGTAAGCTGGTCATTAGCTGAAATAGGTATTCATCTTTCAACAACGGAACCTGCAGCTAGTGACGGAAAGAATGGAGATATTTGGATTACTTATGAATAAAAGACTGAAAGGAAGGTGAGGCTTATGGCTTGCTCTGGTGGATGTGGAACTTCTTGTGCTACCAACTGTACTCATTCATCATCTGGTGGATGTGGTGGTTCTTGTGGTGGTTCTTGCTCTACTAACTGTACTGGTGGATGTTCTGGATATTGTGATGGAACTTGTAAGGGAGGTTCAGGAAGTACTTGTTCTGACTGTACTGCCAAATGTGCTAATGACTGTACTGGAGCTTGTACAAGTGCTTGTGTTACTGGATGTACTGGCTGTGGGAACAACTGTGATGGAGACTGTACAAGCGCCTGTGCTCAAAGGTGCTCTAATGATTGCAATGCTGCATGTACTGCTACTTGTGCTTATGATTGCGAGCATACTTGCACTGCTTCTTGTGCCAACGATTGCACCAGTTGTGGTGGATCTTGCTCAAGTAATTGCTCAGGAAATTGTGATTCCGGTTGTTATACTGGTTGTTATGGTTGTGATTCTACCTGTTCTGGTGGTTGTTCTGGCACTTGTAATACTACTTGCACTACCACTTGCGCCAATGACTGCACTGGCGGATGCAAAGGAACCTGTACAGGTGGATGTGGTGGTTCTTGTGATAACTCATGCGGCTTTTCTTGTGAAGCTTCATGTGATAACAATTGTACTGCTGTTTGTTCTGTATCTTCTGTGTACGGTGGAAACTCGGAAAAAAGTGTATTGAATTTTGCTTATACAGGTAAAGCTCAATCTGTAACCCTCGAACCCGGAAAATATGTTCTTGAATGTTGGGGAGCACAGGGAGGTTATCGTTCTAATTCTAGTTATGGTGGAAAAGGTGGCTATTCTACAGGAACTTTAACATTGACTCAAAAAACTACTATATACATATATGTTGGTGGATCTGGAAATTCTGTTACATCAGCATCAAATTCAATCTATCCCGGAGGTTTCAATGGTGGTGGATATAGATACAATTATAAAGGTGGTGGTGGCGCTACTGATATTCGTATTGGAAGTGCTTCTTTATACGCCCGTGTTATCGTTGCAGGTGGCGGTGGTTCTGATGGTAGTCCTAATTATAGTGGCGGGTATGCAGGTGGTGTATCTGGTACTAGGGGAAATTTTGGATGTGGTTCATATGGATATGGTGGATCTCAAACTGCTTCATATTCATCTTTAAGTGCTATTAATTCACAAGGTACTACAAACTCTTCTTCTAATTGTGCTGCTGGTTTTGGTTTCGGTGGTTTTGGATGTTATTACGCTTCAGGTTATGGTGGAGCCGGTGGCGGAGGATGGTACGGTGGACAAGGTACTTATCCTGATGGTTCTGGAGATGATGATGGCGGTGGCGGAGGTGGTTCTGGTTACGTTTATACTTCCTCTTCTGCTTCTAACTATCCTCAAGGCTGTCTTCTAAATTCATCTTACTATCTTTCTGATGCTTCTAATTTATCTGGCAATGAATCTTTTAAATCTCCTTCTGGCACTACAGAAACTGGTCATTCTGATAATGGCTATTGTAGGATTACCTGTTATATCAAAAAGAAAACTCTACATTGTAAAATGAACAATGAAATTAAAAAAGCAGCTCCAGTATTTATGAAGATGAACAATAAAATTTATGATGCTGGCGCTAATGCCGTAATGGATTTTGCTTATACAGGAACAGCTCAAGCTATATCACTTCCAAGAGGAAAATATACAATAGAATGCTGGGGTGCTCAAGGAGGTTCATATAGTAGTTATTATGGTGGTGCTGGAGGATATTCTGTCGGAACCATAACTCTAACTAAAAATTCTACGGATTTATATATTTATGTTGGTGGACAACCAGAAGCTACAACTTCAACAGGTGAAACACCTGGTGGATTTAACGGAGGAGGAAAAGGTTGTTCAAGAACTTATAATTATAGTAGTTATGGACAAGGCGGCGGCGGTGCAACCGATGTTCGTATAGAAAAAAATGATCTTTATGCTAGAGTTATTGTCGCTGGTGGCGGTGGAGGTTCATCATCAGAAAATTCGCTTACAACAAAATATGGCGGCGGAACTACTGGTGGTTCTTCTGCTTCTGGATATGGAGCTACACAAACTGCTGCAGGTACAAATGGTTCGTTTGGTCAAGGTGGTTCTGCAACAACTTCTGGAACTAATTATAATTATGGTTCCGGCGGTGGCGGAGGTGGATGGTATGGCGGTGGTGCATGTTCTGATTATAGTGATAGCACTAACTACCAAGGCTATAATGGCGGAGGTTCAGGATAGGATCATGGATCAAAGTGTAATGCTTTGGTCCATGTTTAAATTACAGGAGGAATTGTTATGAAACTTATTTTAAAAGATGGACAAGAACTAATTATTACTCGTGCTAACGATACATATTCATATGAAGGATATAAAGATGGGTTGGGAAATGATATGAATAGAAATATCGTGGCTACTATTTCTATCTTCAATTCTGATAAATCTTTAAACACTATTAAGGATATGATTACTGATGAAAATAGAACAGGTTTTAAAATTATTTATGGGAATACCCAGAAAGATTATACTGGAATGAAAATTGAAAGTATTTCAGAAGAAATCTCCAATGAAAGAAGTGTTATTAATATCTCATTAGCTACAGATAAAACCATAGCTCCTACTGAGACCACTGAAACAACAACAGAAAAAACTAAAGAAGAAACTAAAGAAAAAACGGAAACAGCTTCTGATAAATAATTAAGAATGAAAGGAATATAAGGATATGAGAAAAATAATCGTAAAGGTTGATAAAGAAAAAGCTACAGAGCTTGAAAGAGTTAATTTTGAATTAAACTTCGTAAAAGACATTGTACAGAGAGTTATTGAATCACATCCAAGCGATTTAGAACTCATCAATGGAGATACTCTTATGTCTTACAATAAACGTGGTACAGAATTACAGAGAAAGTATGCTGCTCTTGCAAATGAGATGGCAAAGGAATACATCCCAGAATACCTCGAAGGTCATCAGTATAGTTGGATTATTCCAAATAATTCTGACGAAATGACTATTACTATTAAATGTAATTGTGAGATTCCAGAATTAGAGGGAATAGCATGAAAAGGACAGAACAATATTCGGACCAGATAGCTAGACTTTATCCATCTAAGAAGGTAAAAACCGATGACGGACAAAGAATATTAACACAGAGTATCACTTTTCAAGTAACTGATGATTGCAACCTTGCGTGTCTATATTGTTACCAAGGACACAAAGGAAAAAATCGAATGTCGTTTGAAACAGCTAAGAAATTCTTTGATTTAGTTGTATCAGGTGAAAAAGGTTTTAAATCTTATATCAATCCAGAGAAATCTCCTGGATTGGTTGTAGATTTCATTGGAGGAGAACCCTTTCTTGAGATAGAGCTTATAGATCAAATCTGTACTTATATTATGGATAAACTCATAGAGTTGGATCATCCTTGGGCCATGAAAACTATGTTCTCTATTTGTTCAAATGGTGTTTTATACAGAGACGAAAAAGTACAAGCATTTCTTCGTAAGTGGGCCAATAGATTATCTTTCTCAGTTACTATTGATGGGAATAAAGAATTACATGATTCCTGTCGAGTTTTTCCAGATGGTGGTCCAAGTTATGACATAGCTGTCGATGCTGCGTCTGATTGGATGAAACGTGGAAATCATATGGGAAGCAAGATCACAATTGCTCCAGGTAATATCAGCTTCTTATATGATGCTATTAAGCATATGGTTGATCTTGGGTATGATGAAATTAATGCTAACTGTGTATATGAAAAAGGTTGGACACCTGTACATGCAACTGTTCTTTATGATCAAATGAAACGTATATCTGATTATTTCTTGGAACAGAATTTTGATTTTGAACGTGATTTCTTCTGTTCCCTTTATAATGAAGACTTCTTTCAGCCTAAAGATCCTGATGATTTACAAAGCTGGTGTGGAGGCGTTGGTAATTCAATGATTGCTTGCGATCCTCAAGGTCGCATATTTCCATGTATCAGATATATGGAATCTTCTCTTAATGGAGAGCAAGAACCGTACTCTATTGGTGATGTAGATAATGGTATAGGATGCACAGAATGTTATAAATGCAGAATTAATTGTATGGCAAAAATAGATAGAAGAACACAGAGTACAGATGAATGTTTCTATTGTCCTATAGCTGCAGGATGTTCTAATTGTTCTGGTTATGATTATCAAGTGAATGGTACTCCTGACTCAAAAGCTACTTATATATGTGTTATGCATAAAGCTCGTGCTCTTGGAAACCTGTATTTCTGGAATAAATATTATAGAAAAAATAATATGAATAAACGAATGAAAAACTATGTGCCAGATGAATGGGCGCTTGAGATTATCTCTGAATCAGAACTTAATATGTTGAAAGAACTTGAAAGAGAGGATTAAAAGCCTCTCTTTTTTATTGACTAAAAGGAGGCTTGATATTATGGCAGAAATTAAAGGAATTGATGTTTCCAGATGGAATGGAAAAATCGACTGGAAAACTGTTGCTAGTTATGGAATGGGCTTCGCTATCCTAAGAATTACCGAAAAAGGAAATATTATTGATAGCACATTTGAGCCTAATTATAAAGGCTGTATTGAGAATAAAATTCCTGTTGGAGTCTATAAATACAGCTATGCTACTACTATTGCTCAGATTAAAGATGAAGCAAATGTAGTTATTAAAACATTGAATAAAAGAAAACTGGATTATCCAGTGTTTCTTGATATAGAGGATAAATGTCAGGAGAATTTATCTGACAGTTTAATGATGAAAATGATTGAAGCATTTAGAGCTATTATTGTCAAAGCTGGATATAAATTTGGTATTTACTGTGGTTATTCTTGGTATCAAAACCAGTTACCAGAAGGTGCTAAAAAGTATGATTGTTGGGTTGCCCGATATCCTAATAATGATACCGGTGAATTACAGGAAAGATTAAGAGTTCCTGCTTCTACTGGTGTTATTGGATGGCAATATTCTAGTAAGGCAACCATTCCTGGAATTCCAACAAAAACCGATCGAAGTGTATTCTATAAAGACTATTCTAAATCTTCTACTACTTCTACAGACTCTCCCAAACCAACAACTACACAAGGAAGTGATACTATGAACAAAGAAAAGGCTATTGATGCTCTGATTGCTTGCGCTGAAAATGAGGTTGGATATTTAGAGAAGAAATCTAATTCTCAGCTTGATGATAAAACTGCAAATGCAGGTTACAATAACTACACTAAATACTGGAGAGACGTATATCCTCAGTATCAGGCACAGGCTTGGTGCGCTGCATTTGTGAGCTGGTGCATGATGAAAACATTCGGTCTTGATGTAGCTAAAAAACTCCTTAAACATTGGCCTTATGTATACTGTCCTACTCTTGGAAATCTCTTTACAAAGTATGCAAATCCACAGCGAGGAGACATTGTAATCTTCTATCGTAATGGTACATTCGCTCATACTGGATTAGTAACAAAAGTCGAAGGAGATAAATTTTATACTATTGAAGGTAACACTTCAGGAGGCTCTTCTATTGTTCCAAATGGTGGTGGAGTTTATGCTAAGAGTTATTATAATTCAAATCTCCCTGGGACAAAGTTTTGTCGTCCAGACTATTCTATTGTCACATCCATCTTAACTTCTAACACCTCTTCTACATCATCTCCTGCACCTGTACAGCCATCTTATACTGCATGGGTAGGTTCTTGTACAGCTAATGGAACAGATGTATTCTCAGGCGCTACAGGAGCTTCTAAGTTAAGTACATATCCTAAACTTAATGCAGGTAATCTTGTGGATATCATCGGTGAATCTGGTACAAGATATCAGGTTCGTATCGCTGCAAAATATATAGGGTATGTAGAAAAATCTAACATTAAAAATCCTAATACTCCTGCTGCAACAACTACAAAAAAATATCCATTTGTAGGAAAAGTAACTGCAAGTAAATTGAATGTTCGCAAAAAACCCGGTACTGAATATCCGTTACTTCCAGAGTATCCGATGTTAAATAAAGACAATCTTATTAATGTCCTCGGAGTTACAAAAGATACTAAAGGTGACAGATGGTACAAAGTATCAATCACTAAAAAAGAATATGTTGGCTATGTATCAGCCAAATATATTACTAAGGCATAAGGAGGTACGTCATGGGTATTGAACAGATACAGAAAATCCATGAGTTTGGTGAGATCAATGTGATCATATCTTTACTTCTTTGTGCAATGCTTGCTATAGCTTTAAAAGCTGGATGGGAGAAACTTCTTGATGCGCTTGGTCTCGAAACAAAAGCATCTCTACAGAAGAAAGCTTTAGAGAAGAAGTTGTCTGATATGGAACAGAAAATTGCTGATTTTGAGCAATCTCAGCATAATTATCATGACCAGTCCATTAATATCAGAGATGATCTGAGAACAAATCAAAATACTCTAAGCACACAGCTTACTGATCTTACAACTTTGATGCAGAACTTTATAACTAATCAAGATGAGTGTACTGTAGCGTCATTTAGAAGTTCTCTCTGGAGAATGCATAGAGACTTTATGGCACAAGGATACATCACACCGGATGGATTAAAGACATTCCTAGAGATGGGAAAGCTTTATGAAAAGGCTGGTGGAAATGATATTTATCATGAGAAATTACTTCCAGATATTGAATCTCTGGAAGTCAGATATACAAAAGACAATGTACTATAATTTATGGGTAGTCAAGTATTATACTTGGCTACTCATTTTTTTACTTTGATTCTTTATCAAGCATATTCCGAACGTCTTCTACAGAAAGTCCTTTTTCTCGAAGTAATTTGGCAAGATCTTTCATAGACTGTTCTTCTTTTACGGCTGCTTCTTTCTTCTCTGCTGCAACAAGATCTTTAGAAAGATTCTTTTTCTGCACTCTCAAGCCTTTGATATCTTCTGTAAGCTTAGTAATTTGTTCTTCTATAGATGTAATTTGTGCCTTAATTTCTTCTGATGTAAGCTCTACTTTTCTTACTCTTGCCATTTTTTAACTACCTCTTTTCGATTTAATAAGGGTGAAATAAGGGTGAAGTTTTTAAGAAGTGCTTGTTTTATAAGGCTCTAAGTCGGTTTTTCATGGTACCGGAAACCACTGCTCTATCCACTGAGCTACAGGCGCGTATCTTGAAAATCTGATTTTCAAAGGATTTATAT
>PPYF01386504.1_pt1 | contig 13471 bp, 16 predicted proteins | sample 1559871 | NCBI WGS metagenome assembly PPYF01 (sample SAMN08240021, study PRJNA423297) | Human gut metagenome, whole genome shotgun sequencing project. | reverse complement strand
GCTCCAGGGCGGCGAGAGCATCGTAGTTCCAGCCGCTACCCAGACATTGAAGGTAGAAGGAACCTTGAAGTTCCTGGAGACATACGTATAAATTTAAAGGTAAAAAGGTAAAAAGAGCCTGGCGGGATGTCATCTGCCTGCTTTCTTTTTACCCTTTTTACCCTTTCCATTCAATATCCCAAAATAAACAATTTCAACTAAAAAGTTGAAAATAGCGAAAAATAATTTGTATTTTTCAACTAATTAATGTATCTTTGCAGCACGAAATAAATATCAAGCAATGAATAAAGAAGATGAAGTCTCGCTATTTCTAAAGCGTTTCAAGGACAAAGCTAAAATATTTGGCATAGTCTTCCGTGACGATAGAGGAAAAAATACTCAAGCCCTATTGGACTTGGAAATTACACCCCTCAAACGTCTCGAAATCATCAAGAACCTAGAAGTTGATGATTTCGTAGAAGGTCCCTTAGAAGACACGCTTAACAAAGTGGCAGATTTATGGGTGTTTGGAAAGAAAGTAAAATCGCAGGATGTCTATATCAAAATTTCGATGGGCATCGCTAACAATAGCGCCGTGTGCATCTCTTTCCATGTCGCAGAGTATAAACTGGTTTATCAATTCAAATAAAAGAAGAAATGATGAAAAGTCCATTTACAGGAGGAAATGTAGTACTGCATTCGGAGAAACGAACAGCAGTTTTCAGAAAAGAAAAGTTCGAATACACTTTTCTTAGCTATCAGTGCGTAGATACACGCGAACTGTTTACAACAACAGAATTGGATACCGCCAATACAATGCAGATATATAATCAATATCGTACTAAGTATGGAATTCCATTCCCTGACGAAATACGCAGTATACGCAGAAAATATGGTCTGTCGGCCACCAAGATGTCAGTGATATTGGGGTTCGGTGAAAACCAATATCGACTGTACGAGAATGGTGATATACCAAGTCTTACAAACGGAAGGATACTGAAGACCATACAAGTACCTGCAGTGTTTGCCACATTTGTTGAAGCTGCCAAAAACTTACTGAATACAGAGGAATACGACAAGATTATGTTGTGTATCGAGGAATTAGAAAATGAATCAAACACATCGAAACTTATCAAACAATTGATTTTTACTACCGATGGGAGAAATCAATGGAATGGCTATGCCCTGCCTTCAATAAGCAAATTAAAAAACACGATGCTGTACTTCATAGAGAAATTTAACGGAGTCTTCGTTACACAAATGAACAAACTTCTCTTCTATGCCGACTTTCTTGCCTACAGGAGCAGAGGATTAGGATTGACAGGCTTAGTATTTAAGGCAGTACCTTACGGACCAGTCCCAGAGCGATGGGACCGGGTATATAGTCTCGTGGATGATATAGAGCAAATGCCTATTGAAAGCAAGAATGGAAACAGTGGAACAAAACTTGTGTCAGCATTGGAATTTGACGAAGCAAGTCTCAGTGAAGAAGAACTAAGTTGTCTCGCTAAGGTCTATGAAACATTCAAGAATGAAACGCCAAGCACAATCTCGGAAATCAGCCATCAAGAAGCAGCATGGCTCGACAACATAGGCAGTCATGGACGAATAGACTACGACTATGCCTTCTCGCTGAAGGCACTATAAAAGCGAGAACTCGAAAGCCGGTTTCATTGAGTTGGAACCGATTTTCGAGTGACTCACATTTAGCCCAAACACAAATTATAAAACAAATTCACCTTATATAATAATGCATGCGAGATAAAAAGTACATCTACATGCATATAAGTTCGTATTTTACCTTCATTTTCAAAATTTCTCCGTTTTTTTTTGGTTATTTCGGTAACTTTTATTATTTTTGCAGTACTGTTTCGTACTTACTGTATGATATGACAGCAAACAGCCCTATACAGAAATCGCTTAAAAGAGTGACACTTTGTTGAGGGCAAACATAAGAAAAGCGTTATTGCGCTTGGTTTTTGACCTTTGGAACTTAGGACACTCCAAATCTCACGTCAAAGAACCATGCAACGATGATGCCTAGGGGTATGTATATATGTACCTTCCATTAGACAGCTCCCAAAGAGCTGTCTATATGGGAGTGTACCTACACATATCGGCGTGGGGTCTCGTTGCTTGTTCTGACGTGAAGGGCAAGTCCTAAGGCCTCAAAGGTGGAGCGAGCAACAGTAGGCTTCACGCTTTTTCGTGCATATTGGCACATAACCCAATCTTTAACCGTCTGAATTGGAGCCATAGGACATATTGTTGTAACTATGTATTCAAAAGAATTAGAAGAGCTTATTGACAGCGTACTCGCTGATGGTGTAGTAACAGACCAAGAACGTGCCGTACTTTACAAGCGAGCACTTGCTTGTGGTGAGGACCCAGATGAGGTCATGATTGTAGTAGATGGGCGTCTTGCTAAAATGAAGAAGGCAGCAAGTCCTGTGACTCCAGCTACCGAAAAGCGTGGCAACATCGTGAAGTGTCCAAACTGTGGTGCTCCGATTGAGGCTGGTGCAATAAAGTGCAAGGAGTGTGGCTATGTCTTTACCAACGTAAAAGCTAACAATACAGCCAAAGAGTTTGCCTTTATGTTAGACCAAAAAATAGCTAAAGTTCGCTATGATCATGACATGAACAATATCAACAAAGTTAATGAGTTCATTAAAAATTTCCCTCTTCCTACGGGAAAGGAAGATTTGCTAGAGTTCATTGCAAGTCTTGATGCAAGACGTCGCAGCCAGTCCTATTACCAAGAAGCATACAATGCCAAATATAAGGAATGCACTAACAAAGCAAAGATTCAATTTGCAGGAGATGCTCAAATTGAAGCCTTGCTTTCAAGAACAGAAAAATTCTCAATTTCAAAACTAAGTAAGAGACAGCGAAAAACGATCCTTTATGCGATTATAGCATTCATCATTATAGTGGGAGGTTCATTGTACCATTTTATAAGTAGCAGAGAAATGGCAGTTGCAGGGGAAAAAGCAACTGCTATGGCTAAAGCACAATGTGACAGTCTATGTAATATAATGGACAGTTTTGAGGTACCAACCCGAAAAAATTACAAGCAGATAGAACGCGATTTACTAAATCTAACATGGGCAGACCCAGGCTATCGCAATGAGTGGTCGTATGATAACGCATTAAAAGCCATAGACGGATATAAAGATAAATACCTAACAAAGAAAAGAGCTATTGCATCACAAGTTTATTCCATCTATAAAGAAATATACCCTGGTCAAAATGATGCTTCATCTTGGGATGGATTAGAAGCTAGTTTACATGCACCTGATGATATTTATAATTCAGGAAGTATCCAAAACTAATTTTCTTGTCAATATATGGTAAGACTAACAAATTGCAAATATTATGAGATAACCCCATTTTTGACTTCTGATGAAGACAAGTCTAAAGAGTTATCTTGTGCTACAGCTATGGTTATTGGAAGGCAGTTTGAGGGTAAACCGATAGTATATAAGTACTATTATGAAGCAGTATTAAACATAATATGTTCTACAGAAAGTTCTGACAAGGAACCAATACTATTGTTTCAGAAATCCAAAGGATCCTATATACTCATAGGAAAATATGAATTCAAAGAAGATTGCAAGCAATCAATTTGGGTATCAGCCTCAATTTCTCAAGCAGAACAAGACATAGCTTTAAAATATATAATTAAATGTAAAGACAATAGTAAGCATGGGATTCTTTAGTAAAATACTAGGCGGAAATGATAGTCAGACTATCGTCCGCTGTGATGAGGCAGAGTTCCTCATCTGGAAATATCAAGGAGGTGCCGTAAAAAGCGGCACTTCCATCATTGTGAAAGATGGCGAGGTGGCTGTATTGGTAGGCTCTTCACAGACAACAATCGAAGGACCGGCTAACACGACAGCCTGCGAAGACCTCAGCGAGGTGTTTTTCATCAACCTTGCTGGCAGTAACGTAGTACGCTTTGCCGTTCCATACTTTGGCGTTAACGACCCACGTTATCCAGATCTCAATGTACCTGTGGCTGTACGTGGTTCTATCAATTTCAATATAGAAGACTACAAAGGATTCATTCGGATGCATCGACTTGTAGGCTTTGACATGGAAGCATTTCAGAAGAAGATAAAGGATGCTGTAATAAAATATGTAAAGTCTGTGGTAAGCAACATTCCAACAGACCACAGCATCCCTGTCGTACAAATGGAAAAGAAGATACTGGAGATAGGAGAGATTCTGAATCAGTATCTCAAACAGAGACTGGCTATAGATTTCGCTATCAACGTGCGTGCTGTAGACCTCAATGCCATCGAGTATGATGCAGATGACGAAAGCTACAAGCAACTCCGAGCATTAACACAAGGACAAGCTGCAGAAATGTCTCAGACCCAGCATAAGATTAACATGGACCAGATGAAAGCTCAGTCACAACTCAACATCGACGCCATGCGAGAAACCCAAAAGCAAGACTTGTACAACCGTGGTGCAAACCTCGACATGGATAGACAGATGCGTGCCCAGGACATCAAAGACCGAGGTGAGAAGATGCGCATCCAGCGCGATCTAGGCGAAAAGGCTTACAATGCTCAAATCGATGAGATGCAGAAAAGCGGCAAAATGGCAATGGGTGGCATGCCTAACATGGGACAACCTGTAGGAGGCTTTAATCCTTCGGGAATCAATGGCATTGGCGGACCTAGACCTGCCACACAAATCGGTCAACCTTCTGGCATAAACATGGGTGGTGGCATCAACTCAGGCACCCCTACTCCTCCACCTGCCCCACAAGTCCCACCACAGATACCACAGGTGAGCATCTATGTAGCCATAGGTGGTCAGACACAAGGACCATTCGACTACAATATGCTGAAAGAAATGGTGAGAACAGGAGGGCTTACCGCACAGACTTTGGTGTGGAAGGAAGGTATCAACTGGACACCTGCAATTCAAGTTCCAGAGGTAGCATCCATCTTGAATGCTCCCCAAACACCACCTCCACCAACATCGGCCGTACCTCCTACCCCACCAACACCTCCAGGAGTACCACCAACGCTATAAACATACAAGGATATGAATAGCTATTTATCAGATTTAGAAAACATAATCATCAATGCTCAAAGCGGGGGACAATCATTGTCCTTCGCCTTGAAGCCTTGCGCTACCCCAAAAAGCGTCTTTGACAAAGAGGTCACCATAACACCATTGTGGCTTATCCGAAAACAAGAAGCAGAGCGAAAGGCTAAGGAAGAGACCGAACGCACAAGACTCCAACAGGAAGCCGAACGTAAAGCCAAAGAACTTGCAGAAGAAAGAATAAGACGAGGAACCGCAGAACCTGTAGACCTCGGATTGTCTGTACTCTGGGCTTCCCACAACATAGGTGCTCGCAGCAGTGAGCAACCAGGTGTTTATGCTGCATGGACAAGCAAGAAAGAAGCTATCAACATGTGGGGGGAAGATTGGAGACTTCCTACCCAACAGGAAATGACCGAACTGATGCAGAATTGCCAATGGACATGGACAGTAATCAATGGTATGCCAGGATTCCAAATAGTGGCAGCCAACGGCAACAATATATTTCTACCAGCTGGTGGTTCGTGTGTTGCTCAGCAATATGATTCTTATGGAATGGCTGGACGCTATTGGAGCGACACTTCGGATGCACAATATGCCGATCGTGCCATGTATTTGGAGTTTAGCCAATATACAGGAAACCTGTATAGCATAGCCAAGGCTATGCAGATGGTCATACGACCAGTAAAGAACAGATAACGAAAGACCCAATGGAGACATTAAATTACATACAAGCTTTGATGGGAGCTTATGCTCTTGACCTCTCAAGCATTGATACAGAAAATGAGGCGGAATACAACGAGCGTGCCAAAGCCGTTAGAGTACGCACTGTTTCCTTATTTAATGCTATGCGTGATTCTGCCCCAGAACTTCTGCAATACAACTTTGCTGATAGTATGTCGGACGAAGAAGTAAGAAGAACCATCAATCGAATAGCATTAGATGCCAATAAACGATATACCGCCCCTATCATTCCAGACAATATCGCTGCCATTGATTATATCAATGGAGAACCATTTGTTACTCCAACTTATGTAAAGTGGCAGAACGACGGATATAGAAAGCAAAACTTTGTCATCAACTATAACGGCGAACTACAGTCTGTTGCTAAAAGACAACTGACCGCACTGATGCAGAATATGCTGCTATGCTTCGCTCCTGGAAAAATCAGATTCAACATCTTCGACCAGATGATGAGTGGCATGGCAGACTTTGTTACAGTTGGCTACGATGAAACAGTCTATAATGGTAATGTCATCATGGACGAAGCTGCCGCACGAGATTGCATCAAGCGTCTAAGAGAACGTATGCAGATGGTGATGGGCAAATATGGTGACATCGCAAGGTATAACGAGAAGCACCAAGAAATTGTCATGCCATACGAGGTTGTCGTATTGAACGACTATCCTGCACGCTATGAAAATCTGACTGCAGAACTACAACCTCTGTTTGAGAATGGAGCAAAGGGCGGCATCTACTTTATTGTGATGCACAACTCTGATGCTCCGAAATTAAAAGAGGATGCAGTAGACATTCTCACCAGTGAAACTGTAACAAATATCAGTTTACAGACTCTCAGTGGAATTCGAAACAACCTGATGGTAAAACACACTCCTATCGCCGAGCATCCTGCACTGGCAGATGCATTTCGTGTTGATTTCAACAAACGTATCAACGAAAAGGGTACACGACAGGTGCTAAAGGCAGACTATGCCTCTATATCTCATAGCGAATATACGGATGTAACATCAGAAATCAGCATAACCGTAGGACTCGACACAGAAGACAAACATCCTGTTACCTTGCGATTCAACTCTGGTGACTATATCCATGGATTCATTCTTGGACAGTCAGGTTCTGGTAAGTCTGTCTTACTGAACAACATCATCAGTGCCGCCATACTGAAATATGCACCGGAAGACTTGATGCTCTACTTGATGGACTTCAAGGGAGTAGAATTCAACCGCTATCGTGGTGTAAAGCATGTAAAGGCGTTACTGGTTGACAATTCTGACCCTCAGATGACTTTAGAAGTTCTACGAGAGTTGCAGCAAGAGAACAAAAGACGTGTAAAACTATGGCGAGACAATGCAGTCAACAACATCGATGGTTACAACAAGAAAAATCCGACATCCAGACTTCCACAGATTCTGTTTGTGGCAGACGAATGCCAAGTGATGTTTGCCAAGCCAACATCCAATTCCTATGGAATGGCTATCCAAAGAGAAATCTCCGAGATTCTCAATGTCATCGCCACACAAGGACGTAGCCAAGGTATCCACATGCTTCTTGCGACCCAACAACTCGACGAGACTGATATTTCTGGACAAATATTGAAGAACCTCACAGAATGTTTCTTGCTGATGAGTGCAGCATCCGACTCAAACAAACTTGTCCCTGACAGTGATAAGCTAACCAACAAGCAACCAACAGGTCAAGCCTGCTATTACCACAAGCGTGAGTTGCAGAGCAAGGTACAAACCTTCTATGCCACAGACGAAGAACTCGCCGATTCCATAGAGAAAGCTCGCGAGAAATCAACTACCAAGCAAAGCAATGGAGAGGCTTATTTCAGTGGTTCTTCTATCTATCACCTGCAAACAGAAGATTTGCAGTCTGCAAAGACACAGAGTTATGGCGCACCTGTTGCAACCATAGGTCGCAGCATCGGTCTCAACCAGCAAAGCACAGCTATCACACTGACACAAGACTTCAGCGAGAACATCATTGTTTGGGGTGCAAATCGCCAGGAGCAAGCTACCGCTACAGCCATCAATGCGCTCGTATCCCTCATGGCATATTATGAGCAGTCCAACACACCTTGCAATTTCATCGTATTAGATTGCACCAACAATCCCATGTCACAATGCAAGCCATTGCTGGCTGAACTCGAAAAGCGAGCATATTGCAAGATAATCCAGCAATCGGAAGGAGGCAAGTATCTGAAAATGATAGCAGACGACATCTACCGCGACACGGCACCCAATTTGATTCTCACCATTCTTGGACAAGATCGTTTCAGTGAAATGAAGAGAAACAGCTTGCTGATGGAAGAAAAGAAAGTCACGGAGATTAAACCGGCTGTAAGCGGCTTGGAAATGCTTTCTTTCGACCCATTACCTGATTTGGGAGCAAACAACATAACTGATGGAAGCAAGGTCAAGAAATACCAAGAGGCACTGAAGTACATCTTAGACGAAGGACCGAAGCATCATGTTCACGTGTTGATGCAAGTAGACAAGCCAGGCAACATTCTCTTCGATGAGTTCGGAAAAGAGGCAATAGGATTGTTCAAACATAGAGTTATCCTAAAGAGTGAAAACAAGCATCTTGCACCACTCCGCTTCGGGGAAGACATCGACGTACAGTCATTGAGCGATGACAAAGAGCACTTACGTGCCTACTATTATCCAGATGGCGAACAACCGATGCTCTTTACACCATTCCTCTTACCTGACGCACAGTATCTATTCAATGCAATATTAATCAATTAAAATACAAGGAATTATGGCAAATGACAGTTCTATGCTCAACATTGACATGGTTGACCAATTCGGTAAGAACATCGCCAACGTGAGCGCACAAACATTAGAGATTTTCTCCCGACTGGGACAGCAGCTCCAAACTGTAAACAGTGTATGGAATGATGACAACTACGACAACTTCCAAGACAACTTCGAACACAACATCATGAAGAAAATCCAGGAAGTATCTGCCGAGATGGAATTATTTTCCGACTACATCAAAAAGCAATGTGAGATACAGCGAATGTATAAGGCGAACAAATATCGTTAACCATACAAATAAGACAAGACATGTTTTGGTTTTTAATAGGTTTCATTATAATCATTCTTGGAGGCTTTATCATTATTAGTCTCCTCCAAATTGTCTTTATGATTATAGGCTGGATCATCCAAGCCATATTTAGCCTCTTCGAATAAAGGCTAGAAGTCTTCGAAGCAAGTATAAGAAGTCGGTCGAAGAACTAACATATGTCGTTGACTATATAGATATATAAATAGGTATTGCTCTCGTTTACACCCAGATTGTTGAGGTAAAGAGCCATTTCATCCAACTCATCCTTAAACTTCTTGAAGCGGCGCTCCAGCTGGAACAGCTTTGCCCGCACCTTCTTTCCCAAATAATCTATCGCCCATTTAGGATCCTGGATTCGGACAGAAGGCAACATGATGACCTTATCAAACTCCGCCATATCAAAATGCATCGACATCTTGCGATGACGCACATAGAACAGCATGTGCCATAAGAAGAGGGGCCAGATGGTACGGGAATAGGACTCAAGAAAACGCTCGAAATCGAAGATGCGACGGTCGTTGAGCGTCACCATCACACAGGTTTCGTGCAATCCTCTGGCATAACATTGGAAATTTTCAATGGCATAGGCATAGGTATGGAAGATGTAAGGATTCTCCAACATCTGCTGGGAAGACTCGGTTGAGCCCTGACGCAGATAATCGTAATCGGCATCTACACAGGCTATCATATCCCTACCTACTCCCTTCAGCATACTGGAGATAGCAGCCTTCTTGCCTCGGTCTAAATGCTGGTTACGGGTAGGCAGCATGATATCAAAATAGCGTTTTTCATTCTCAAACTTTCCCAGTACCGACCGCCAGAAGAAGACATCATCATAGCTCTCGACGTAAGCCACAATCTTGCGCCGAGCCTTCTTCGAGGTCATCCTGTTGGCTGCCTCGAAGAACTGGGAATTGATATTATCGGTTAAACGTTTAGCCATAAGCTGAAAAAATCAACATTCAACACTTAACATTCAACATTACGAAATCGTAATATCATTCACATCCGTCACCCTATCGGTCCATCCATCCATGACCACAGCAGGACTGTGGGTGGTCATGATGATCTGGATATTCGGATTAAGCTGCAGCACCAGACCGATGAGCTGCTTCTGCCATTCGAAATGAAGGCTGATTTCCGGCTCATCCATAAAGAGGACGTATGACTGGTTGTCCTCCACCAACACGGTGAGGAGGATGGCAAGAATCTGCTTCTCACCAGCCGAGAGCTGATAAGGCGAGAGCTGCTCGCCTATCTGGTTGAAGCGAATTTCGTTGGCAGTACGGATGATGGTCTTGCCGGTATCCTTGAAAAGATTATCTACCATATCCTGGAACATCTTCTTCGGTTCACTCAGTTTCTGAGCCTTGAAGGCTGCATCCGGTTCGCCACTCTGCAAGACGGCGATGATGCGGTTGCCGATGTTCACCTGGTAATCCAGATACTTGCGCTGCAGCTGGAAGAGCTGCCAGTCGAGTTCGGTAACCAGGGTAAGGTCTATCTTGTTGATCATCTCGGCATTCATCAATGGTCTATCTACCGAGCGGATTACATCATATCTAATCCACTTTGCCTCCTCCGGTTCCACCTTCAGATGCACACCTTTGATCATGTGACTAGGGAATTCACCGCCAGCCGCCAGACCCTTTACCACCTTATTTAATATAGTACTCTTGCCCACGCCGTTTACACCACTCAGGATATTGACACGGCGGTCGAGGTTCCAAAGAATATGTTTGGTACCGCTCCAGAGAGATTCAATCTCTATCTGTTTGATATAATCAGCATATTTCTGCATAAGAATAATCTCCCAAGGATGCCATGCTTCACGGCATCGACGGCATCGACCTGGTGAGCTTCCGTGTATTGGGTGGTGCCCTCCTCTTCTGGCTCACCTCGCTCTTCACCAAGAAAGAGCATGTTCCAGTAAAAGACATCTTCAAGTTTGCTGCTGCCGGGCTCTTCGCCCTCGTATTCAACCAGTGTTCTTACACCATCGGTCTGAACATGACCTCGCCTAGCAATTCCAGCATTATGACCACCTCGATGCCTATCTTCGCCATGATTCTCTCCTTCCTGATATTGAAGGAGCCTATCACCTGGAAGAAGGCGCTCGGCGTGCTGATGGGATGTGCTGGTGCTGTCATCATCATCACGACAAGTGCCACAGCAGGCAATGCCAAAGTGGGAAACATCTGGGGAGACCTGCTCTGTATGTCGGCGCAGCTTTCTTTCGCCCTCTACCTGTCGCTCTTCAAGAACCTGCTGTCTAAGTATTCGCTCTTCACCATCAACAAGTGGATGTTTCTCTGGGCAACGGTTCTGATATGGCCTTTCACCATCAGCCACGTGGTGAGCATCGACTTTGCCCATGTTCCGATGAGCACCTGGTGGGAAACGGGCTACGTGGTTCTCTTCGGCACCTATCTGGGTTACATCTGCATGATGATTGGTCAGAAGACGTTGCGCCCTACCGTGGTAAGTGTATATAATTATGTGCAGCCGCTGGTATATCTGAGATAACAGATGAGGACAGTTTTTTATATAAGAAAAGAAGATCAGCAACCGAAGTAAACCATCAGTCCGCCCAACACGATATAAAGCAGGGCGTATGGGATGGCCGAACGGAGAATCTCTCCATCCTTTCCCTCCATATCGCAGGCTGCAGTTGCGATGGCGATACTCTGCGGACTGATCATCTTGCCACCCGTAGCTCCCGTGGTATTGGCTGCAACCAGCCAGTTTTCCTGACCGCCCTCCATACCAAAGAAAGTGCTCTGTCCCGTCATGCCCAACTGATTGGCAACATGAGCCTGGAGCTTGGCAAAGAGGATATTCGAAGAGGTATCAGACCCCGTTACGAAGGTTCCGATGGCACCAATCATCGGCGCAACCAGAGGATAGAAATCACCCGTCACAGCCACCAGTCCGAATATCAATATAAAAAGGTAAACGCTCCATGCCTTCAGGCTTTCGGCAAGCGTAAAGGTTTCCTTATCCTGCACCTTGCTCTTTCTGGCAAATACCTTGGCGTATGCGATGATGGCGATAATGGCTGCCAGCGAACCGATGATGGCAGGAGTCTCCGAACCGAGATAATAGCCGCAGACAAACTGCACTACCACGGAAATCACTCCCACCCAGAGGGCGATGATGAGATTCTTGATAAGATTATGCTTATCGGTAAGCGTCAGGATAATAAAAGGCAGGATGATAAAGAGAGGTGCCAACTGGATAATGGCGAAGGCCGAAGTCTCGCAAATCTGTGCCGCCGAAGCCGATCCGCTTTCAGCCACCTCGTTGCAGAGCGTAGTAACCGGTACACCCACGGCACCAAATCCCGTAGCCACGGTATTACCGATTAAGGATACCAGAGCCGAGAACATCGGTTTGAAGCCGAGTCCGATGAGGATGGCAGCAGGTATCGCCACCGCCGTTCCGAAGCCCGCCATACCTTCGAGCAGTCCGCCGAATCCCCATACGAGGAGCAGCACGAGCAGTCCCTTATCATCGGTAATCGATGTAAACTGCCTCTTGATCACCTCTATCTGCTTGCTTTCCACGAGGATATTATAGCTGTAGATAGCCATCAGGATGATGATGAGAATCGGGAATACCGCCTTCAGGATGCCTTCCACCACCGCCCATCCCGTCAGGGCGATCACGCTATCCTCCGAATGTATGGAAGTACCCATAGAAGACCGGCGGGCAGAGCAACGGGACGAGGTAAACCTCATCAGACAGATAGTGGCACAGCTTCCGCCCTTGCAGCAGCAGATATTCCGCATGAAGGAGATAGAAGGCTATACTGCCGATGAAATCATGCAGATAACGGGATGCACTGCCGATAATCTCCGAAAGAATCTCTCCAGAGCCCGACTAAAATCAGAGAGACCTATATGAATATCGTGAAACAAAACAGAACAAAATAAAGAAGGAGGAAAGAATATGAACGATAAAATAAAAAGAATCGATGAATTCAAGGATATCGATGAATTCAAGACGATACAGGACTTGCTCGACAAGTATATGGATGGTGCCACATCCAATGAGGAAGAGGCAACGCTCAGAAAATATTTCGAAGAGCATGGCAATGATATTCCTGAAGAATGGGAATCCTATCGCGCCCTCTTCAGCTATATAGGATTCGAACAGATGAATCTTTCTCTAATTCTAAAAGAAGAAGAGAAGGAGGAGGATTTCGAAAAAAAGATATCGAGAAGGAAGAACTCCCAAAGAAGGAAGCTTCTCGTAGCAGATGGCTCAAATATTTCGGCACTTCTGTGGCAGCCGCCGCTATGCATTCCTGATTGTGGGCATCCAGAAGATAGCCCAGCCTCAGCCTGAATGTTATGCGGTTATCGATGGAAAGGTTTATACCGACCAGGAGTTCGTTCATAACGAAGCCCTGGATGCCCTGGAAGATGTTTCGGCAGATTCCGAAGATCCATTCAGTGCCCTGGATATGATGAAACAATAAATTCATCTTTTAGATGAAACAATCATTCAAACTATAAAGTATAATATATACCCGTTGGCGGAATTAATTTAAGTTGATAAATATGAGTAAAAAGTTGCACATATCGCTGATTTTTAGTAACTT
>PPYF01188469.1_pt1 | contig 13471 bp, 12 predicted proteins | sample 1559871 | NCBI WGS metagenome assembly PPYF01 (sample SAMN08240021, study PRJNA423297) | Human gut metagenome, whole genome shotgun sequencing project. | reverse complement strand
GTATTCTTCTTAATCACTATTTTGACTGACATAACTCCCTCCATAGGCTTGGCTCAGCGCGCAGGCATCCGCCATGCCATAAAGCATGTCGCAGCCGGAACTGGAGCCAATATTTTTAATACTGGCGATAGTCTGGGTAGAAATATGTTGCGGTTCATTAACCATGCCGTTAATAAACCCGAAAATCGTTTCGCGATAGCGCTGGGAAAAAGCGGCTTCCAGCGTAATAGCGCTTAATAAAGTGGTATTGTTACGCGCCACGCTTAGCGCGGAATCAAATGCATCGCGATATTTTTTCGCCGGGTGTCCGTTGATAAATAAAACGGTGCTTAATCCCACTAAATAATCATCTGCCGACGGCGTCAGGCCAATGCCTAATCCCACCATATTAGCCACCGCCGAGGTTATTTCCCGTCCCTGTAATAACGCGTTAAATAATGTTTTTCGCCGCTGCTGTAATGCCTGAGAGATAGCCTGATAAAACGGGTTATCGCCGCGCCAGAGAAACAGCGTCTGATTATCCTGTAATTGTTGATGAATCCCGTCGTGCCACCGCAGCCAGGGAATCTGCCGGAACCGTTCGGCGTTAAGCTGCGGTATCGTTGGCTGCCAGCGCTGGCAGGAGGCGGTATTCAGCCATTTATCCTCGCCAACCGTTATTCCTGTTGGGTGAAACTGGACCGTCTCACCGTGCCGGAACAGCCCGTCGAAGTGAGTGAGTGCTAACCTACAGCTATTCGGGGCGTTGTCGTACTCTTCGCACAATAGCGTCAACAACCGCCGCTGCGCCGGGAGATAAAGGTTTACCGCCCGGGAAAAGACCTGTTCGACACGTCCAGCACCACGCTCCGAAAGAAAGTGCTCGTCCGCAGTTAGCGCTTGCACACACCGCTGTATTGGGGTGTCGATAGCGCGTCTCCTCTGTTACGCTCCGGCGGCAATCAGCAGTTGGGCTATCTCTTCGTAACCCTTCTCCCGCGCCAGTTCCAGCGGGGTTTTGCCGTATTTGTCGGTCATGTGCGGGCTGGCACCATGCTCCAGCAGCAGGCCGACAATGGTCTGCTGGGTTTCACCGCCGTCGTTGAGCACGATGGCCTCCAGCAGCGGCGTCCAGCCGACAAAGTTAGTGTGGTTGACGTTAATGTGAGTGCGATGTAATAGCTCTTTGACGATTTCAAGGTGCCCTTTTTCGCAGGCGGGCGTTAGCCCCACGCCGCCAAAACGGGTTAAACGATTTAAATCCGGGCGAGCCGGTAACAGTAAACGCAGCAACGTTAAATCATTATTCAGACAGCTAATTAAAAAAGGGTTTAAACAGGTCTGGTCTTGTTTATTAATATCCGCACCGGCGTCCAGTAAGGCCACTACGCAATCATATTTTTTATTCAGGCTCGCCAGCGTAATGGCCGTTTGCCCCTGACGATTACAGGCATTAATATCAACGCCCTGATGCAGGCAGGATTTTAATTTCGTCAGTTCGCCTTGTTGCGCAGCCAATAGATAGTCAGCAATCAGATTGTTGTTGGTCATGTCAAATTCCCTGATTTTTGTGGCTGTTTTCGATGAAATGAGAATAGCAACGAAGTAATCAGAAAAGAACCCGCTTAAATTTTATTCGCCATAAGCTGCTTGATTAGTGAAATCTATTTAAAAATCGATACAGACTGTGCGGTAGTGCACCGTTTATTTCTTTGCCGCTATGCCCCTTAACTCAATCGGGTTTTCTTTCTATATAGTTTCAGTGCGTAACCACTACATGAGAGGAAACAACGATGAACGGACTCACCGCTACGGGCATTACCGTTGGAGTGTGTGCAGGTCTCTGGCAGATGGTGTCCTCGCAGGTTGGGCTGGCCCCAGGCTGGGAATTATTAGGTACGATTGGCTTTGTGGCATTCTGCAGTTTCTATGCGGCAGGCGGCGGCAAGGCGGGATTTGTGAAGAGCCTTTTTGTCAATTACTCCGGCGCCGTCTGGGCGTTTCTCGCGGCGGCGGCCTCCGGCTGGCTGGCGTCGGTTAGCGGGCTATCACCCTTCTGGGCGGGCGTGGTGATGACGGTGCCGTTCTCCGCCGTGGTGGTCTGGCAGGGCCGATTCTGGCTCACCTCATTTATCCCCGGCGGCTTTCTTGGCATGACGCTGTTTTTCGCTACCGGGATGAACTGGTGGGTCACGCTGTTGGGCTTTTTTGCCGGAAACTGCGTCGGGATTATCTCGGAATATACCGGGCGCAAGCTGAGCGAAGCCACCTCGAAAGAGGTCGCGTAGGCGGTTTTTAAAAGTTATTCAAAAATGGTTGCCCAACAATCACTTCAACCAATACATTCATCTTATTAAAGAGGCCCAGTAAATAGCTGAACCGAGGAGCAGGTGAATGAACTCAATTTTTACCGAAGAGAACCTGCTGGCATTCACTACCGCCGCGCGGTTTGGCAGCTTCAGTAAGGCCGCGGAGGAGCTGGGCCTCACCACCTCCGCCATCAGCTATACCATCAAACGCATGGAGACGGGCCTCGATGTGGTGCTGTTTACCCGCAGCACCCGCAGCATTGAGCTGACCGAATCCGGGCGCTACTTCTTTCGCAAAGCCAGCGACCTGCTCAATGACTTCCACGCGATTAAGCGCAGCATCGACACCATTTCCCAGGGCATTGAAGCGCGGGTGCGCATCTGTATTAATCAGCTGCTCTATACGCCGAAGCACACCGCCCGGCTGCTGCAGGTACTGAAAAAGCAGTTTCCTACCTGCCAGATAACCGTCACCACCGAGGTCTACAACGGCGTCTGGGATTCGATTATCAATAATCAGGCCAGTATCGCCATCGGCGCGCCGGATACCCTGCTCGACGGCGGCGGCATTGATTACACCGAGATTGGCGCCATCCGCTGGGCCTTTGCCATCGCGCCGTCCCACCCGCTGGCGTTTATGCCGGAGCCCATTGCCGAAAGCCAGCTGCGCCTCTACCCCAACATCATGGTGGAAGACACCGCGCACACCATTAATAAAAAGGTCGGTTGGCTGCTGCACGGACAAGAGTCAATTCTGGTGCCGGATTTCAACACCAAACGCGAATGCCAGATCCTCGGCGAAGGGATTGGTTTTCTGCCGGACTACATGGTGCGCGATGCCGAAGCGCAATCTCAGCTGGTCACCCGGCAGATCAACAACCCGCGCCAGGACTCTCGCATGCTGCTCGCGACTCAGCACTCGGCCAATGGACAGGTGACGCAGTGGATCAAACGGCAGTTTGGCCCGCAAGGGGTATTAACGGATATTTACGCAGACCTACTACATCGAGACATAGAAAACGCCAATAAATAAAAAAGCACTACGCAATTTATGAAAATTGCCGATAACTCAGATATTACGCTTAGTATTTTTTATCCGTTTAAAAATACTAAAAGATAATTAATGAATAATAAATACCTGTACATTCACTATGATAGCTGGAACCTCGCTTAATCCGTTTCGGTGATATCACCAAATCCCCAAACATAATGTTATTCTGGCTAAAGCGACGTTTTACAGGGATCTCATCGCGCAGCAAGGAGAATAAATGTCACTGCATCATTTAATTGCGCACATTCAACAGGCCTTCCAGCAGCCTGCAGGCATGACGTAATGACATGGCGTCCAGCCTACGTTAATTCTTTCAGTCTCCAGAAACGGTGGCTTTCATCGCTACTGGCGCTGTTGCTTTTGGTCGCGCCAAATCTGGGCGCAGGCTGGGATTTTAATACCATTAATTCGCGTACCCAGCGGCTTTATGGCCCGACTACGCCCACCGCACAGCGCAACATAGATGCCTGGGAAGCTCTGCTTAAGCAGCCGCCGTCAAGCGATATTCATGCCACGCTGAACCGCGTGAACCAGTTTTTTAATTCCCGTATTCGGTTTACCGATGATATTTCGATATGGGGTCAGCAGGATTATTGGGCGACACCGGTTGAGGCATTACGCAAAGGGGCTGGTGATTGCGAAGACTACGCCATCGCCAAATATTTTACGCTGCGACAACTGGGCGTTCCCGCCAGCCAGTTAAGAATCACCTATGTTAAAGCACTACAGCTTAACCAGGCCCATATGGTCTTAACCTGGTATTCCGCGCCCGATGCCGTTCCGCTCGTGCTCGATAATCTTAAACCCAACATGTTACCCGCCTCCGCACGCAGCGACCTGCTTCCCGTCTATTCCTTTAACGGTGAAGGTCTCTGGATCCCGCAGGCGAGCGGCAGCAAACGTGTCGGCGACAGTAAAAAACTCTCTCGCTGGCAGGATCTTCTCACCAGGATGCGTGCAGAAGGATTTGTCATTAATGAATAGGATTCAGCCATGTCCCTTTATAAACAGCTACTAATTGGCATCTGTCTGTTTACCTTCACCATATTCTGCGGCAATTTTTTTGCCACGCTGGAGAGCTCACGCGAGCAGTATTACAACCAGCTCAGCGCCCATGCCCAGGATGCCGCCACCGCCCTTGGACTGTCGCTGACGGCGCATATCGACGATCCGGTGATGACGGAGCTGATGGTTAACTCCATTTTTGATAGCGGCTATTTCTACCGCATCCAGGTTGTTGATATTAAAAGCGGCCAACCGATTATCGAGCGTCAGAACGTGCCGCCAAGCGCCAACGTTCCGGCCTGGTTTGTCCGCCTGGTGCATCTGGACCCGGGACAAGGTGAAGCCATTGTGATGCGTGGCTGGAGCCAAGCGGCGCGCGTGGAAGTGGTCAGCCATCCGATGTTTGCGCTGTCACGTTTGTGGAGCAGCCTGGTTGCCAGCCTGCTATGGCTCAGCGGCTGTAGCGTGCTGTGCATTCTGGGCGCGATGTTCTTGTTGCGAAATCGCCTGCGTCCGCTGAATTACATCGTCGAACAGGCGACGGCCATCAGCCGTCGTGAATTTTTAAGTATCCCCGCCCTGCCGAAAACGCCGGAACTCCGCCGGGTGGTTGAAGCCACCAACATGATGGTTACGCAGCTCAAAGCGCTGTTCAGCGAGCAAGCCAAACGTACCGAAACGCTGCGTCAGGAAGCCTATAACGACAGCCTGACCGGGCTGAATAACCGCCGGGCTTTTGATATTAAATTCCAGACCCGCTTGAGCGACGAAGAAAACGCGGACGGGAATCTTATCTTACTGCGCGTGCAGGACCTGATGGGCCTCAACCAACGCCTCGGCGGCGTCAATACCGATAAGCTATTGAAGAATATCAGTGAGATTCTTATCACGCTGCAGCAACGCTTTTTCCTTAATGAAGGCTTTGTCGCTCGCGTGCGCGGCGGCGAATTTGCCATTCTCACCGACCCGGTGTTGCCAACCGAGATGGAACATTTCGCCAGCTCACTCAACACTCAACTCAAAGCGCTGTATGAAACAGGCCTGAGCGACGTTGATCCCGTCGCCCACTTTGTCGATGTTGCCTTCCACTATGGCGATTCACCGCAAACCCTGCTGCGCCAGGCAGATAGGATACTGGTCGCAACCGAAACGGATATGCACGCCTTCGCCGATCCAGAGGCCGCCGCGAAGCAGGCAGATGAAGACCACCATCAGTGGCATCATCGTTTGACCACCGTTCTGGATAAAGAAGCCTTTGAGCTTTACGCGCAGCCGGTATACCAGTGCAACAACCAGCACATTGTTTTGCATAACAAAATTCTGGCTCGTATCCAGACCGATGAAGGCGAAATTATCCCGGCGGGGCGCTTTATTCCCTGGGTTCGCCGCCTGTCTCTCAGCCGCAAAATGGATATCGTCATGCTTAAGCAGACGCTGCGCGCCATGGAAAACAGCCGACATGAGTTTGCCCTCAGCATTAGCGGTGAAAGCGTGGCCGATGATGAAAGCCTGAATGCACTGCTTAAGCCGCTGAAAGGTCTACGCCATCTGACGCCACGGTTGACGCTGGAGCTGGATGAAAATGAACTGCCGGATCCCGATCGCGTCAGCATCCTGGTGAAGAAATTGCAGGACCTGGGCTGTGGCCTGGGGATCCAGCACTTTGGCGGCCGCTTCCATCTGATTGGCAACCTGCCGCAGTGGGGGCTCGCCTGGATCAAAGTTGACGGCGGCTACATTCACCGCATCAACGAAGAAGAAGATAAGAAGCTGTTTATCGAAGCCATTTACTGGGCTACGCGGCAAATTGACCTGCCGCTCATCGCCGAGCGCGTCGAAACCGAAGGCGAACTGGCGGTACTGGAAAACATCGGCCTGTATGGCGCAATGGGGCGTTATTTTAGCGACGCCAGCACACTACAAAAAACTCAGGAGAGCAGCCATGCATTTTATAGAACGTGATAGCGAAGGGCGGATAGTTCGGGTCGAGACCGCGGAATTCAGCGGCATGACCGAAATAAGCGAAGTGACCACGGGAGAAATCAGCGACTGGATTAAGGTGAGCGAGCTTCGCGCCTCGACGATCCAACAGTTGCAGCAGAGCGACCTGAACATGGTGCGCGTACTGGAAGATCTTATCGAAGTGTTGATGAGCAAAGGCGTCATCAGCATTACCGACCTCCCGGCCGCCGCGCAAAGCAAGCTGCTCAATCGCGCGGCGGCTCGCCAAACGCTAGGCGGCCTGGAAGGGCTTATCAGCGATGATGACGAGCGATTAATATAAGCAACAATTATCCTTATTTGTTCAGGCACATCATGTATGTGCCTGACATCTCTCCCGCCCTGCAAAAATATTCACCAATACATCCATGACGTTGACCTGTATAAAGTGATGCACCTTATCTGTTGTGTCTTCCACATTGCAGGTTTAAATAACAAACACAGTTACCACGCCGATAAAACAAATTTACGACGAATACGAAATGTTCATGCTATTAATATATTCACATACTAACCCAGTAAAAACAATTAACTTATCTAATACATTGACGCACTACCAGACTATTAACAGGAAAATTAAACCATAAAACAAAAATAAGTAATACAAAACTATCAGCATTAATACCACACGGGTGAACGCGTCAAAACTACGTATAACAATCAATTAATTACAGATGAATGGCATAGTCCACATAGCAGAAAAAATAAAATCACAGGGCTATCAATCACTATAAATCGATATCAAACATTGATATTACTCTACAGATATACTTCTGACTGGCCATTTCATTTACCTTTTAAAAACAACACAATATAGAAAGCTAAGAAACTATCTTTATAGTTTTCATCTTTAGCCAATAATTTCTTTACAGAAAATTCTCACAAAATCGACATTAAAATCAAAGAAAGCGTTTATTTTGCGTATTACCTTATAAACATAGCCAAAGTCTTTATTTACCAGACCTCATTTTCATGATGATGACTGGAATACTATCAGCACACACACAAATGTATGAGATATCCGTTTTGCTGTGTTTTGTATGGAAGGCGTTCGCTATTTCTCCTGATGGAAACAGGAGATTGCTGATGTAAGACAGCAACAATTTTGTTTTTTGTCTCGACCTCGCCTCTGGTGGTCCCCCACTGGCCAGGGAAATGAACACAAGAAAAGGATGACATGATGAAAAAACACATTCGGGTATTAACCAGCCTCTCTCTGCCGCTGCTGTTCGTCAATAACGTCAGCGCGGCAACGTTAGAACAGGCGGTCAAAGACAGTTTGCTGTGGCACCCACAGGTCAGCGCCTCCGTTAACAGCCGTTACTCCGCCGACGAAGATCTCCGTGCGGCAAAAGGGGGATACTTACCTACGTTAAACCTGTCCGCCGGTACCGGTTGGGAGCAGACCGATAACTCCAGCACCCGAGCGGCAAACGACCACCACCGTAACCTGAATCGCAGTGAATCCAGCCTCAATCTGCGCCAGAACGTGTTTAACGGCTTTGCCACCACCAGCGAAGTCGCCCGGCAAAAAGCGACCGTCAACTCCCGTGCGTTCTCGGTGATGAACACCAGTGAAGTCACCGCGCTGAACGCCATTCAAAGCTACCTCGACGTGCTGATGCGTCAAAAAATGGTACAGCTGGCGCAAAATAACCTCACCAGCCACGAGCGCGTCTTCGATCAGATTCGCCTGCGCACCGAACAGGGCGTTGGCCGTAAGGCCGACTATGAGCAGGCACAGGCGCGTCTGGCACAAGCCCGCAACAACCTGCTGACCGAGCAGACCAATCTTGAAGATGCTCAGGCCAACTACTACAGCGTGGTGGGCAAAGAAGCCTCCGGTCTGTCGATGCCGATGACCACCAAAGTCCCGGCTTCACAGGCCGACGCGCGCAAGCAGATGCTGGAAAATAGCCCGCTGCTGAAACAGGCCGATGCCGATGTTGAAGCCACCCGCCAACAGTACGAGGCGGCGAAATCTCGCTTCTATCCAAGCGTGGATATCGACCTCGGTCGCCGTATGGACAACAACGTCGATGGCACTCGCGGCCACGATCAGGAATGGCAGGCCATGGTTCGGATGAACTACAACCTGTTCAACGGCGGCAGCGATAAAGCCCAGCTCTCATCCTATGCCTACAAAATGCAGGAAGCACAGGACGTGAAGCGTAATGCGCTGCGCCAGCTCGATGAAGAACTTCGCCTGTCCTGGAACGCCTGGCAGAACGCCAAACAGCAGGTGCCTATCGCCAAAGATTACGCCGACCGCAGTGCCGTCGTGCGCACCGCCTATCAGGAGCAGTTCAGCATCGGCGAGCGTAGCCTGCTCGATATGCTGGACAGCGAAAACGAAGTGTTCAACGCCCAGCGCCGCTACGTCGAAATGCAGTTTGTGGAAATGTTCACCACCTACCGCATCAACGCTCGCATCGGCGACCTGTTAAAACAGCTCAATATTCAGGCACCAACGGCAGCACAGCCCGTTGAGGAGCAGCAAAGCGCACACGCCAATTTACCCGAACTGAAGTAACGATTTAGACCTACGGGCTACCCCACTCTCCGGCGGGGTAGCCCCTTATAGGCTTTGAGCAATACGAACATTTTGATGGCTTATGAGGTCTGATTATGGCGTCTTATACTGATTCACTTGAACATGTGACCTCCTCGCCTGATGACACCATCAGGCTCGACTCATGCCAGAATCACGATGATCCCCTGCTCGATGCGCTGATGATCATCTGCAAACTGCATAATATTATTTCCAGCCGTAACGTCTTAACCGCCGGACTCCCCCTCCAGGAAAACCAGCTCACTCAGGGCACTTTCCCACGCGCCGCCACACGTGCTGGCCCGAAAACATGTGGCGGTGCTGATTAGCTGGGATGGATTGAATCGCGCCCGGCCCAAAAGAGAGCGTCATGAACGCACTGAAAAAAGGACTAATTCATGCGCAACGCTAACCGAATCAACCGCCTGAAAGCCTGGCTTTTGGGTGATAAAAATACCTCAACCCTGGCCGCCAACGAAGTAAACAAAGCGCTGATCGACGACTCCCCGCGAGTGGTGCGTATCACGCTGTGGGCCATCCTCGGCTTCTTTATCATCATGATTGCCTGGGCCGCGCTTGCCGAAATTGACGAAGTGACGCGCGGCGATGGTAAGGCGATTCCCTCCTCACGGCTGCAAAAAATCCAGAACCTGGAAGGGGGGATTGTCGCGGAAGTCTTCGTTCATGAAGGGGAAGTGGTCAACGCAGGCGCGCCGCTGCTGCGCCTGGACGATACCCGATTCCGTTCTAACGCCGGGGAATCGGAAGCCGACCGGCTGGCGCTGGAGGCGCGTATTCAGCGCCTGACCGCCCAGGTCGAGGGCAAAGAAACCCTGACGCTATCGCCCACTATTATGGCGAAATCCCCGGATATCGCGAACGGCGAACTGGCGCTTTTTGCCAGCGTAAACAAACGCATTCAGAGCGAACTATCCGGCCTCAATGAACAGCTGGTGCAGAAAAAACAGGAGCTGCTGGACTACCAGGCTAAAGCCGAACAGTACCGTCGTAGCCTGAGTTTGCTACAACAGGAAATCAGCATGTCTGAGCCGCTGGTTGCCAAGGGGGCCATCTCAAAAGTTGAGTTGCTGCGTCTGCGTCGCTCTGAAGTCGACACCCGCGGGCAGCTGGAATCGGTGACGCTGGCGGTGCCACGAGCGCAGGCGGCGCTTAAAGAGATTGAGAGTAAAATGGGTGAAGCGCGTGGCCGCTACCGCAGCGAGGCGCTGTCGCAGCTCAATGAAGCACGTACCGATCTCAGTAAAACTGAGGCTTCCGGAAAAGCGATTGAGGACCGGGTTAACCGTACGTTAGTCACTTCGCCGGTTCGCGGTATCGTTCAGCAACTGATGGTCAACACTATCGGCGGCGTTATCCAGCCGGGTAACGATATTGTGGAAATTGTGCCTCTGGATGACACCCTGCTGGTCGAAGCTAAGATCCGTCCGCAGGACATCGCCTTTCTGCGCCCCGGCCAGGAAGCCATCGTGAAGTTCACCGCGTACGACTACACCATCTACGGCGGGCTGAAGGCCAAACTCGAGCAGATAAGCCCGGATACGGTGACGGATAAAGAGGGGAAAAGTTTTTACGTGATTCGTCTGCGTACCGAGAAAAACCATCTCGGCAGCGATAAAAATCCGCTGATTATAATTCCTGGCATGGTGGCCTCGGTGGATATTATTACCGGCAAGAAAACCATTCTTGCCTATCTGTTAAAGCCGATTCTGCGCGCCCGCGCGGAGGCGTTCCGCGAACGATAAGCATAAAAAACCCGGCGTCATCAGCCGGGTTTTTTAGTGGTATGTTTCGGTGCCACCCGGCGGCGCTTCGCTTTGCCGGGCTACGGGATGGTAGCCCGGGCGAGGCGTTTACGCCGACCCCGGGATCGGGCACGTTCTAGTCGTTGATCTTCGGATGCTGCATCACCAGCTGCGAACGTTTTTCCTGCAGCGCGGCAATCTCGGCATCGATATCTTCAATCTTATGCTCGATATGGTCGTGATGCTCCTGGAGGATCTCCTTCGCTTCAGCCATATCCGACGCCGCAGGGGTTGCGCCTTTCAGCGGTCGGTTGGCGGTCTCTTTCATCATCACGCCGGTCATCAGACCGATCACCGCTACCACCATCAGATAGTAAGCCGGCATCATCAGGTTCTGCGTCGACTCCACCAGCCAGGCGGCCAGCGTCGGCGTTACACCGGCAACCAGCACCGAGATGTTAAAGGCACTCGCCAGCGCGCTGTAGCGAATATGGGTTGGGAACATCGCCGGTAACGACGACGCCATCACCCCGGTGAAGCAGTTCAGAATCACCGCCAACAGCAGCAGACCGGAGAAAATCAGGCCAATCGAGTTGCTGTTAATCAGCACGAAGGCCGGAATCGAGAACACCAGCAGCGCGATACTCCCCACAACCACAAACGGACGACGGCCAAATCGGTCGCTCAGCAGCCCCATCACCGGCTGCACGAACAGCATACCGATCATAATGGCGATGATAATCAGCACGCCGTGGTCTTCCGAATAGTGCAGGTTATGCGACAGGTAGCTCGGCATGTAGGTCAGCAGCATGTAGTAGGTCACGTTGGTCGAGATAACCAGACCGATACACGCCAGCAGGCTGCGCCAGTGCTTGGTAGCAATCTCTTTAAACGATACCTTTGGACCATCCTGCAGACCCTGACGATCGCCCTGCTCCAGCTTATCCACATGCTGCTGGAACGCTGGGGTCTCTTCCAACGCGTGACGCAGATAGAGACCGATAATCCCTAACGGCAGCGCGACGAAGAACGGAATACGCCAGCCCCACTCAAGGAAGTTCGCCTCACCCACCGCGGTGGAGAGCAGAACCACCAGACCTGCGCCCATCACGAACCCGGCAATTGAACCAAAGTCCAGCCAGCTGCCCATGAAACCGCGCTTACGGTCAGGGGAATATTCGGCCACAAAGATAGATGCCCCGGTATATTCACCGCCGACCGAGAAGCCCTGCGCCATTTTACACAGCAGCAGCAGGATTGGTGCCCAAATACCGATGGTCTCGTACGACGGAATAAGGCCAATACAGAATGTACTGAGCGACATAATAATAATGGTGATGGATAGAATCTTCTGGCGACCATATTTATCCCCGAGCATCCCGAAGAACAAACCGCCCAGCGGACGAATCAGGAAGGGAACGGAGAAGGTACCCAGTGCGGCAATCATCTGCACGCTCGGGTCGGCATCCGGGAAGAAGACTTTACCTAGCGCATAGGCCACAAACCCATAAACCCCGAAGTCAAACCACTCCATCGCGTTACCCAGTGAAGCAGCGGTAATCGCTTTGCGCAGCTTGGTATCGTCGATGATAGTGACATCACGAATCGTGATCGGTTTTACTTTTTTCCTTTTAAGCATGGTTTTCCTCGTTCAATTTCGCCTTGAACGCACACCCAGTGGCGACAAACACACGATGTGTTTGCGAGGGCGCGTAAAGGGAGCCGTGGAGATGCTGGTCCCTTTTATCCAAGCGTAGCAGGTTTGCATGTCTGCGTGAGTCGATGTTTGCGGACAATCAAACCTGTTGGGCCTGCTGGCGAGTCAGTTAAAAAGCCGCCCCTCTGAAAATGACCGTGTGAGGGACAATCCTATTTACCCTAACAGCGATTAATATTGTGATCAACTTAACAAAAGCTTGAATCATGCTACTAACGCGAAATATTCCGCTCACATTTGCCTGCTTATTTCCCGCTCAACGCTAGTGATGCCGCACCGTTCACGCCGTTTTTTCACCTCAATTTTGAAATGAGTTTTTTCAGAATTTGTCACATTAGCTTCACACCGTTTTTATCTTTCCAATCCCCTCGGTATCAATATTTGAAATATGTGTTCCATATATAAAATGCTGCTTTATTTTTATTGAGTCGCTATTTCCATAAAACCAGAGCACGCTCAACAGCCCGCGCATCGCTAATCAGTCCCCTCTCCCTACAAGGAGGAGGGGGAAAATCACCCTTCGTTTTCTGACCATTCGTCAACCAATTCCTCGATACCACCGACAAATGCAGGGTTTTATTGTATAATCAGGGCCATTTTCGGCGATTTGCCGTTTTACAGGCCTTTGCCTTTCGCACTGCACATTTGAGGATATATCCATGTCATTACCCCACTGCCCACAATGCAACTCCGAATACACCTACGAAGACAACGGCATGTTCATCTGCCCGGAGTGCGCGCACGAGTGGAACGATGCTGAACCGGCACACGACAGCGACGAGCTGATCGTCAAAGATGCCAACGGCAACCTGCTGGTCGACGGCGACAGCGTGACCGTAGTGAAAGACCTGAAGGTCAAAGGCAGCTCTTCGATGCTGAAAATCGGCACCAAAGTGAAGAACATCCGTCTTGTTGAAGGCGACCACAACATCGATTGCAAAATCGACGGTTTCGGCCAGATGAAGCTGAAATCTGAGTTTGTGAAAAAGAACTGATTTAACATGTAGTATTGCCGGATGGCGTTTCGCTTATCCGGCAAACCTGCCCCGCCCCGCTTCGCCCCCAGAACCGACACGCACTACACTTAATGAGCAC
>PPYF01546370.1_pt1 | contig 13474 bp, 17 predicted proteins | sample 1559871 | NCBI WGS metagenome assembly PPYF01 (sample SAMN08240021, study PRJNA423297) | Human gut metagenome, whole genome shotgun sequencing project. | reverse complement strand
CCTCCGGACTGTCTTCCGTAGGAGAATTACCGCGCGGCGTTTCTTCCTTGGTTCGGATAAAGGCGCCCTTCATGCGCTCGGCGGCCACGGCAGACTTGTCTATGGCCTTTATCGTCCCCCTGACGGTATCGCGCGTCTTGATGTCAGCCATCTCGCCCCACTCCGAACACGCCCTCGCCGGGCCGCGTTGTCATCAGCTTGTAGAGCTCTGTGTCCTTCGGGAACCGGTTGATAAACGGAACCAGCGCCCGGCCATAGCGGATCAGGCCGCAGCCGGCATCCGCGTTGGTAACATAGCTCATCTGCTCGTTGGAGATGTTCAGAAGCTTTGCCAGCTTCTCGCGGTCCTTCGCCGCCTGATTGAGCATAACCACGAACTCGGAGTTAGACACCATCGTGCTGGCCTGCACGGAATCCAGCAGATACTCCACGTTCTGCGTAATGGCGGTGGGGAAAGCGTTGCGCTTGCGGAACTGCCGCCAGGCCGAGGCAAAGAAGTTGCCGCTCTGCTCATTTTCAAATACCACATGGAATTCGTCGATAAAGACATGCGTGCGCCGGCCGCGCTGCCAGTTGAGCGTGACGCGGTTGAGCATCGTGTCCGTAATGACCAGCAGTCCCGCGGGTTTGAGCTGCTCGCCGAGATCATGGATGTTGAACACCACCACGCGCTTATCCAGATCCACATTTCCGGCATGGCCGAAAATGTCCAGAGAACCGGTCGTATAGAGCTCCAGCGAGAGTGCAATGTCCTGCGCTTTCGCTTCCGGCTGCACCAGCAGCTTCTCGCGCAGCGCCGAGAGCGTCGGGATGATGCCGGTTTCCGCGGCCTCCTGATAGAGCTGCGCCGTGCAGCGGTCGATGATGGATTTGTGCTGCGGCCCGACGCCATTCTTGTCGATCTGCTCAACCAGCGACATGATAAACTGTGACTTGTCCACAATGGAGTTCTTCTCACCGTAGCCCTCGACCATGTACATGGCGTTGAGCCGGTGTTTGCCGCCCGCGGCCACATGGATGACGGTACCGATGTCGTCTCCCATCGCCTCCACCAGCGGGGCAAACTCGCCCTCGGGATCGCAGATCAGAATATCGTCGTCCGTGTTGAGCATGAGGAAGGTAATCAGTTCCTTTACAGAGAACGATTTGCCCGAGCCGGGAACGCCGAGGACAAACGCCGACTGGTTCAGCAGCGTCTCCTTATTGCACATAATGAGGTTGTGGGAGATGGCATTCTCGCCGAAGTAAATCCCGCCCTTGTCCATGATCTCCTGCACCTTGAAGGGGATGAACACAGCAAGGCTCTCCGTCGTCAGCGTCCGGAAGGCGTCAATGCGCCGCGTCCCGATGGGCAGCACCGTATTAAGCCCGTCATACTGCTGGTACTTCAGCACGGCAAGCTGACACATGTGCTTTCGGGCAATGGCAAGGACTGTCTCGGTGTCGCTGTCGAGCTGCTCCTGCGTTTCCGCGGTGAGAACCATGGTGAGGACGCACAGCATCATGCGCTGGTCACGGGTGGTGAGATCGTCCAGAAACTCCTTGGCCTCCCGGCGCTGGAGCTCCATGTCATAGGGGATCACGGCGGAAAAGTTATTGTTGGCGTTCTGCCGGCGCTGCCAGTTGGTGATGTTCGTCTCCACGCCCAGCAGCCGCGTTTCCACCTCGCGGACTGCCTCGTCGGTTGGGACGGGGACAATGTCGATGGAGAGCATCATGTTCCGGCTCAGATCCGTCAGTTCCGTTACCAGACAGTCCTTGATATAGGAAGCGTAGTCCTTGAGATACAGCACCCGGCAGAAGCGTTTGCCGATCTTTAGGCGGTCCGATGTCTTTTCTATACTGTCCGGGCAGATGTAATCCCGGAAGTCGTGTCCCTTCTGCATCATGTCCTTCGCGTCAAAGTGAAAGTCCACCTCTTCGCCGACGCGGTAGAAATCGTGCAGGACGCGCAGGCGCTCGGTGGCATCCAGCTCTGTACACTTGGCCCCGAGGGCGGCGAAGTGGGAGCAGAGATCTGCGCCGGTGCGGGCAAAGTAGGAACGAGCCTCTTCTGTATCCTTTTTGAGCACCGTGACGGTGATGTACTTCTCCTGAATGATGCCGTTGCCATCCATCGCCTTGTCCAGTAGCATCCGGTTATATTCCCGGCGGTAGATGTCCCGCGCGTCCCCGCGCAGCGGCATAAGGATGTTCTTCTCAAAGTTGACGCGATTCAGGCGGCGGTTGTTGATTGTGATCTTCGCGGTGGCTCCAGCGTCCAGACTGTTCAGCAGCTCGGAGTACAGGAGGAACATGGACTCCTTGTCTGCACGGCTGGCGACGAGGTAGTTAATGTCCGTGAAGCGGTACATTTTGGAGTACTTGTTCCCGACGAGGAAAATGCCGTCCGGCCAGATGCGCCGGATGGGGATCACGTCCTGTACACGGCGCGGGACACGGTATTTCTCTTTGTCCTGCTGGAGAAGATTACTGAGAGTCTTTATCATGCCGTTTGTAAACCTCCTTCTCATGAGCTTCTATGACGCCTTTCAGCGCCTCGTAATACAGGTTGGTTGGCTGTACCCGGAGGTGCGCCGGCTCCAGAATCTCCGAGCGAAACCATACCCGGAGAAACCGCCCGGCGCTCATGCCGTGGTAGCTGAAAAAGCCCAGCGCGCCGAACGGGGCTGCGGCCAGAATGACGATCCAGCTCAGCGTTTCGAGTTCCACATACGGGCGGAGCAGAAAGTACAGCGCTACAGCCACCCCTACAGCCAGCAAAGAAAAAACGAACTGCCGCATGGACAGTCCGAAAAACATGGATTCCGTATAGTTTCGGATTTCACGGTTGATCTTGACTTCCAAAGGGATACCTCCTTCGTTTGGGTATAAGAAAACCGCCTCCTGAATGGGAGACGGTGGAATGGTTTATAGGGAACTTTTTGACGAGGAATGCGGCAAAAAATTCCCTATATTATAGAAACGGTTTGCGCCATTACAGCCCCATCATCTCCCGTACAATCCGGTCGGACATCTTCACGGAACCGACCAGGATGAGCATGTTGAAGATTAGCTCCCCGATATAGCTCCACACCATCGTTACGGCCGCAGCGTCGGTCTTGACAATGGGCGGCGATGCGGCGAAGTGAGAGAAGATGATGCACGAGAGCACAATGATTGCGCCTTCCAAACACACGGCAGCGTAGCTTTTGAGAAAGCTCCGGCCCACGTTCTGGCTCGGCTCCCCGGCAAAGGATGATAACGGAATGGGCGCAATGGCCGAATACAGGTACAGTTTACAAAAGCGCCCGTATACCGTCATGATCATCACGAAAGAGAGTACCGTAATGAACAGTCCTCCGATCAGCGTCACCGCCCACAGAGGGATACTCTCAAAGAAACCGCAGTCTTCCACCGCGGTTATGATCTCCGGCGGCAGAACGGCTTCCTGCGCAGCACCGAGACCGGCGGAGCCCATAATTGTGGAGATGGCTCCCTGCACGATGCGGAAGAGCGCCATCATCAGCTCCAGCCCATAGGTCACAGCGCCTTTGGCCAGAGAAAATCGGATGAAGAGCTTCAGCGCGGTTTCCGGTCGCCGGGTCTCCGCAATTTTGCACGACCCAGTTATCCGACATACTTGCACCTCCTTCCGGGGCGGTTTCCCAATAAGAAGCCGCCCCGTATTTTCGGATAACGGGTCAACCGACGATCAGGTCAAGGATTTCCTTGGTGAAGGTAATCACAATGCCGCCTGCCAGCGTCAGGAAACCGTTGGAGCGCTGGCTTGGATCATGACTCTGGAAGGACATGCCGACCTGCACAACGCCCCAGCCCAAGATAATCAGCCCCACGGCACGGATCAGGCCGAAGATGAAGTCCGAGAGATTATTGACCACAGCGATAGGGTCATCGGCAGCAAATGCCGCGGCGGACAGCACCGCAATCAGCGCTATTGTGATGACTACAGCACAGTAGGCACGAAAGCCCTTCTTGGCTGCGTTCGGGGTCTCAATCTTGTTCTTGGTTTTCTTGTTCATGCTGTTTTTCCTCCATTTTCTTTTGCAGTAATTCTTCGAGCTCTTCTTCGCAGAAGAAGAGGTACTCGTCCTCGCTGACCGGTTCTGCACCGGCCTTTTTCAGCAGGCCCTCGTCAATGGACAGGGCCGCAATGCTGATACTGTCCTCGCCGTGCCGGTAAGGGATGGCCCCGCCGTCTGCGGTAAGTGCAATATTGGGGTGCTTCAGGATATCGAACTTGAGATCCTTCACCGGCCGCTCGCCACGGATAAAAAGAAGCGCATACCGGTTATCCAGCATGCGCACCTCGTCCGGCGTCATCAGCTCACGCCCTGCCAGCTGCCAGTTGGTGGAGTAGCTGCCGTTCCGGCCTTTGGATTGTCCGTATGAGTTGGTATCGATTGTTTCTTTCCCGAGCAGCTTGGACACATACTCATGTGTGGACTGCTCATTTCCGCCGAGATAAAGAAATTCGTCGCAGTTACCGACGATCGACTCCCATTGCTTTTCAAACAGCGCCTTTAATTGCGCCAGATTCTGGATGATGATTGAGACCGAGATTTCGCGGGAGCGCATGGTGGAGAGCAGCTTGTCAAATTCATCCGGCAGAGCGACGTTTGCAAACTCGTCCATCAAGAAATGGACGTGTACCGGCAGCCGACCGCCATGGATAACGTCCGCCTGATAATAGAGCTGCTGGAACAGCTGAGTATAAAGCATCCCCACGAGGAAGCTGAAGGAGCTGTCATTGTCCGGGATTATGGCAAAGACCGCCGTTTTCTTCTCGCCGATACTCCACAGCTCCAGTTCATCGTTCTGTGTGATGCTGGCAAGACTCTCCAGATTAAACTTCTCCAAGCGGGAGATCAGGGTAATCTGGATGGATTTCAGGGTTTTGCCGCTGCCGGAGTGATAGCTCCGGTAATACTTCAAGGCGATATGCTCCGGATTCCGCATTTCCAGCCGTTCAAAGAGGATATCCAGCGCGGACTTGTATGTCTCGTCGTCCTCCCGGACTTCCCCGGCGCGGATCATCTCCATGACCATCGGGAAGTTCTGCTCCTCCGGCGGGGCCTCGTAGTGCAGGTAGAAGATGAGCGCCAATAGAAGCATGGTCGCCGCCTGATCCCAGAACGGGTCCTGACTCTGCGAGCCCTTCGGTGTGGTGTTCTTGAAGAGGTTCGTCACCAGACGCTGGATATCGTTGTCGCTGCGCAGATACACAAACGGGTTGTAGCAATGGCTCTTCTCCATATTGATGAGATCCAGCACCTTAATGTCGTACCCCTTGGCCGAGAGAAGGTTTCCGGTATCACGCAGAAGCTCACCCTTCGGGTCAAGCACAACATAGCTGGAATTTGCCTGACACAAGTTTGGTTTGGCGAAAAACCTTGTTTTTCCGGCGCCGGAGCCGCCGCAGACCAGGGTGTTCAAATTGCGCCGGTGTTTGCGTCCGTCCAGCCCGACGGAGACGTTCTGCGTGAGGATCTTGTTTTGTGCCGGAACTCTGTCTGCATACTTCCTGTTCACCTGCACGGGAGAGCCCCATTGGGCGGAGCCGTGCTCCTCCCGCCGCCGATAATTGCGGGAGGAGGAAAGATAAACACCAATGCCCAAACCGTAGATTCCAACAAAAATGAGGACAGTTTTTAGACTGCCCTCACAGAGCTGAATCTTGAATGGGTTTTGCGTAATGACTCCGAAGTCACGAATCAGGCCAACCAAACCGTCCTTTAGGCAAGGGGCCGACAAAAGTCCAAACCATGCTGCCAAAACAGTTCCTAAAATATACAGGACTATATTCTGCTTGGAGAATTTATCGTGCCGCACGGTCTGCCTTCTTTCGTTCCTTCTGCGGCGCTGCGTCAATGACTTTCAGGAGCAGGCTATCTACATCTTCTGTGGGCTTCTCTTCACGGAGCAGCTCATTGCGGAAATCGGTAAGGGCGCTGACCAGCAGCCGCTGCTCAAAGCTGTCCAACGTCACGACCACCTTGTCTTCGGCCATCACAGGGACACCTCCTTGTCGTCCTTCTTTTTAACGCGAATGGGGATGTGCATATTTTCTCTCTCGGCCTCCGGCGGTTTCTGTCCCTGCTCGCGGCGGATCTCCCGCAGCGCCTCCCGCACGGAGGGGCGGGAGCCTCGGTCAGAGCCGTCCACGCCGCCGCGGGAGTCTCTGCTCCCGGAGGAACGCTCGGACGGACGGGACTTCGCCGTCCGGGCCGTGGTAGGGTTTGCATTTTCCGCCTGCTCCGCCGTGGGGTTGGGCCGCTCAGCAGCTACCGCTTCCAGGAACTGATTCAGCTTGTCGTCTGCTGTCTGAGAGCGCTCCGGCGTGGAAATGTCATCATCGCCTTTTGCCTTGTCCTCGCGGGACTGCTGGATCTCCGTTTTCACCGAGGCCATGTCCACCGTGGCCAGACCGAAGCGTTCAAAGATGCGGTTGATTTTCCCGGCATCCTCCGCCCGGACCATGATGTCGGTAAGACCGTCCGCGGCATTGTTATCCTTCAGCACGCAGTAGAGAACGCCGTACTTCTTGGCCTCCTCGCAGAATTTTCGCAACTCGCCGTCCCGGACGGCGAACACCTTCAGCTCCTTGCCGCTTTTCAGCATATTGGTTAAGCGGATCTTGCCGCGGGTCTTTTTCTGATCCCGCAGAACGGCATACAGCAAAACGGCCAGCCGCTCGGCCGCCTTGCCGCTGATTTTAGCGGCGACTTCCACGCCGTTGAGGCTCATCCTCACGACCTGTTCCGCCGCTTCTCCCGAATAGTTCATCTTCCTGCTCCTTTCGTTCGTTTTGCAGCGCGTCCAGCCGCGACTGAATATCTTCGGCTCGCTGCCGGACGCTGTCACAGATTTTCAGAGATTCCTGTAATTTCTTAATTTTCCCGGATACTGCCGCGATCTGCTGTTTCACCTCCTCGACCGCGAGTGCATCTCCGGTGCGGGCCGTCCGTTTCAGCTTGTTTCGGAAGCCGGTTCGCTCCGCTGTCAGCGCGGTGATCTCGTTGTCGGCATACTCCCGATACTTGTCCAGATCCGCGTAAGTCTCGATTTGATTCTCCGCCAGAAACCGGGTCTGCTCATCCAGCCGGTCCAGTTTCCGCAGATCCTGCCGCATAGCAGCCGAGAGCCTCGTCACAGAAGCCGGGAAGCGGAGGAAAATGTGCAGCTCGTAGCAGTAATAGTAATAGAGCGCCGCGATCCCCTTGGCTTTGGTGTGGGGCGGATGCTCGGTGCGGTACTTCCGGTACTGCCGCTGCTCATCCTCCGGAAAAGGCGCCTGACGACGGATGCGCTCTAAAATGCGGCTCTCGATGGTGTCCAGCGTATACTCCGCGCCCAGGCGGTCGAAGCGATAGAACCTCGCTGAGCCCTGCGGCCGCAGAGAGGGGCGCTGCAGCGCCTTACCGGATTCCGCGGTGAGCTTCAGCTCGTAGCCCATATCCGCCAACGTTTGGAAAAACTCAGCCGTCGTCAGGGAAGCCGCGATGGCGCGGTCGATATCGGCGCGGATGAGGCTGCGGTTGGTGGGCTTGCCGTTTTTCTCCGCAGACCATGCACTGTAGTTTTCGCGTCTGCCCTCTGGGCGGCGAATGACCGAGAGACCGTATTCCCGGCATAACCGGTCCGATACCTCACGCATCCGGGCGTAGTCTTCGTTGGAACGGTAGAATTTACGTCCGTCCACGAAGGAGACAGTGTTGATGACGAAGTGCGAGTGGATGTGGGACTCCTTATCCACATGCGTGGCGACCAGCACCTGGTACCGGTCGCCCCACAGCTCCTCGGCCAGCCGGATGCCGATACGGTGCGCCTGCTCCGGCGTGACCTCGCCCTTCCGAAATGACTGATAGCCGTGATAAGCGATTGTCCCGTCTTCCTTACGGAACCGCTTTTTCACGGCTATCATTTCGCTGCGGGCCGCCCCGGCGGTGCAGTTCACGCCGGTGACGAGCTGCCTTTGATTGGTTGAGGCCTCCCGACCGGCGTAGGCGATCACGTCCTCCAGCGCTTCGCAGTTGGTCTCCGCAGCGGACGGGATCGTCTCGGGGTTTGTGGTCTTGTCCGGATTCTCGGCATAGAGGAGCGCCTTGCCGATGTAACCGCGGACACGCCACAGGGATGTTACTGCCATGAACCGTACATCACCTCCAATAATTCATGGATCGTCTTTTTCAGCCGGTCAGCGTTCTCCCAGTAGGCCGCCGTGTCGATGAAGCCTTTGGCATTGGCGACGAGGGCGATCTGGTTGATGTTGTTATTGATCTGCTGGAGATTGCGGAGCACCGCAACGAGGTCCATAGAGGGCATTTCCTTGATGATGCTGTGCTCTATCAACGCCCGGAGGTACTTCTCCCGGGACCAGCCGGATCGCGCCACGTCCCGGCGCAGCCGCTCCATTTCCTGCTCGCTGAGCCGCAGGTCGATTTTGATGTTTCTTCTGGCCATGCTGCCTCCTTTCATCTGGTAATAAGGGTTTGGGGTTACCCCAACAAGCCAATGTGCCGTCAAAGCACGATGCTTGCTAAGAAAATGCCGCAGGCATTTTCTTAGAGGCTTTCCCTGCTGGGAACAAAAAAGCAGCCAGCGAACGACTGGCTGCAAAGGGCTGTTATCCCAATTTGAATGCACACATTTGGGGATAATTGGGATAACGCATTGCTTCAACGCTCGTGAGCTTTCTCCGGCAGATAGGGCGCCGCTCGAATTTCGTTGTCCATTCGGAAGAAACGTTCCGGGTACTTGAACAGCTCCGTATAACGCCGGAGCTGTTCGGGAGAGAGGCTGCCGAAATTCTCGCCGCTGCAGTCACAAATAAAGAAGCTTCCGGCGATGATGTCCAGCATTTCCCCGCGATTCGGATCGGCGTAGACCGCCCGGTTCAGGGGCAGGCCGTTAATCTTGCCCTCCTCGTTGCATACGATACAGACGGGCTCTTCAAAGGGATAATAGGCTTCAATATACCCGTCCACAATTCTCTGATAGCTCTCCAAGGATGCCTCGATGGTGACTGCCTTTGCCAGCTTTCCGGGCTCACATAGCACTACATTGATTTTCTTCTCTTTCAATGTCTCGGCCATATCCGGGGCAAAGTCTATCTCCTTAAAGCCAATAGAATTGCAAAAGTAGAAGGTAGACTTTTCCTCACTTGCAACCTCAACCACGTCTGAAACGGAAAGCGATCTGCCGCGGTACCCGTCAGGAGGGTCGATGTTAAACATCCGATACACCTCTTCAAGGCTTCCGCAGTCCACTTCACCCTCAAATACCTTGTCATAAATCTTGCTGTTAATCATGTTGAACCCCTGAAAGCGTTCCAGATTCTCATAGTTTAAAAAGGCCACATTGTCATTGTCGCGATCCATATTGACCTGATATATTGCGATATTCATGTGCGTTCCGGCTCCTTTCGTTTCTTCATTTGCCCTACACGAGTTCGCAGTTCATCGTTAACATCCTTTCCGCAGGATGGCGGCTCGTCGAAGGCTTGATATTTGCCTTGCAGACCGGATGCAATCCCTTCCGCCGCACAGCGACCGACGACGTCATTATCCAAATGAAGACGGATTTGATAAATGGACGGGTGCTCATTGAGAAATTGGGTCAACGCAACCGGAACAACCCCGTCTCGTTTTGTCCGAAACACACCGGCTAAAGATAAGAGGGTTTCGGCTTTCCAGTCGCGCCCTTCCAAAAGCTCCAGCGTCGCAAAGCTCAACAGGTCAATGGCAGACTCAAATACATGGACATAATCTGTAGCCGGGTTTTCATTCAGAGAAAAGGAAAAGCGCTTGTCGCTCCCGGTTAGTTCTCCTTTGTAGTTCCCAACTGTACCGCGAAGAGCGCCGTATCTTGCCTTGCCGCTTGTGTCGTATCCAATAAACACTGCATTGTGATAGTCCGCTGACTCAAAGAGCAGCTTGTTGTCGATGCAGTGCCGAATAATAACGGGATGGACAGCTCGACTCGTCAGATATCGCTCTACTATGTCTGTTGTCTTGGACAGCTTTGGCATCAGGAGCTCTGTGGTTTTTCGTTCCCTCGGGCAATAGAAAATGGGCGGCTTTTCTGCCGCCCGACCGAGTATTGTTTCTACTGCCTGTATGAAAGAATATCCTTTTACCTTGATAAGATAATCCAGCGCCGATCTGCCTCCGATACCCTGTAAAAACCAGCACCACTTCCCGTTGCTGATTCGCAGAGAATCATGCTCTCTGGTGCAATAGGTGTTGCCCGACACATGCACGAGCTCCTGCGGTTCATAATTGCGAAGAAACGTTAAAAGATCCATTTCCTTGGCTTTGGCAACATCCTCCGCGGCAATATAGCTCATAGGGCATCACCTCGCTTCACGCCGGTCTCTCAGAAAATCGGCTCTGATGACCACATTGGCTCGGCACTCGATGGTGTCACGGATGTTGTCCATGTGGTCGTTCTCCCGCTTTTCGAAGTCCTTAAACACATCCGCAAGGGGACTGGGCGAATTCAGGAGCACCTTGCACTGCTTATCGGACAAGTCGTATTCCTCCAGCGCCAGCACAATCTCCTCCCGAACCATGTACTCGTAGCAGTGGTTCAGGATTTCATTGGGCGGCTGGGACAGCAGCCACTCCCGATACTGCTCCTGTTCTGCGAACACCTTCTTATATAGAGCGGTGTTCAGTTCTTCGCTTGTCATTTACATACCCTCCTTCATAAAGATTTAGCCGCCGATGAGGGGATCACCGGCGGCTATGTAGCATTTCAATTGAGAAGTTGAACATATTTTTAGCCAAGTTCTCAACGGAAGTGAACTTTGGCAAAAAGAAAGACCGTCCACTTTTTCAATGAACGGTCGAATCGGGTTGTATTTCCATTCCTCTAAGAAAGCATCTACTTTTCTTCTCAAATACATCTGAATCACTCTCCAGCATGAGTTTTCTGCTTCATTATGCACAAAACATGAGCGATTGCAAATCCGCTTTGCACATTTCATGAGCGAATTTAAGCTGCTCTGCACACATTTTTAAGATATTCAGCCGCCTTAGTTTATGATAGCCGCAAGGTTTTGATTCCCTGCGGCTATCATTGGTTATTTCATGATTTTCAGTAACAGCTCATTGACGTCTTCGGTCGGTTTGCCCTGCGCGATCAGCTTGTTTCGAAACCCCAGGAGCGCATATTTAGCGAGCCGGAGCTCTTCCAGATTTAACTCAACAATTCGCTTATCCCAATTTGAATGCACACATTTTGGGATAATGGGATAACATCGCGTCAACGCTCTCGATCTTTCTCCGGTAGAAAGAGCACCGCTCGAATCTCGTTGTCCATTCGGAAGAACCGTTCCGGGTATTTGAACTGCTCCGTATAGCGCCGGAACTGTTCGGGAGAGAGGCTGCCGAAATCTTCGCCGCTGCAGTCGCAGACAAAGAATGTCCCGGCAATGATGTCCAGCATTTCTCCGCGATCCGGCTCGGCGTAGATCGCCCGGTTCAGGGGCAGACCGTTAATCTTGCCCTCCTCGTTGCATACGATGCAGACGGGCTCTTCAAAGGGATAATAAGCCTCGCTATACCCACCCACGATTTTCTGATAGCTCTCCAAGGATGCCTCGATGGTGGCTGTCTTTGCCAGCTTTCCGGGTTCGCACAGCACTACGGAAATCTCCGGGCGCAGCGGCTGGGCAGCGATTTCCTCGCCCCAATCGCGGCGGCTCTCATTTACTTTGTTGTTCATCGTTCTTGTTCCTCCTTCTTTTTCATGCGCCCAACCTGCAGTTGGAGCTGTTCGTTGACGTCTTTTCCGAGCGTGGGCGGCTCGTCCAGAATGGTGTAGCCCGGGAGGCCGTCTATAATTCCTTTTGCCGCGGCACGGCCCACCTCGTCGTTGTCCAGATGCAGCCGCAGCGTGGTGATCTTTGGATTCTCGTTCAGAAACCGGCGCAGCGCCACCGGCATCACGCCCGGCCGTTTGGGCGCAAACACCCCGGCCAGAGACAGCAGCGCATCCTGCTTCCAGTCGATGCCCTCGTAAAGCTCCAGCGTGGCATAGCTGAGCAGGTCGATGGCCGCCTCGAATACATGGACAGTATGAGCTTCCAGATTTTCTGCAATCGAGAAAGAGTAGTGCTTATCGCTGCCGGCCGCCTCGGCTTTATACCGACTGAACGTACTGCGCAAAGCCCCGTAACGTGGCTTGCCCATCTGGTCATAGCCCACGAACAGGGCGTTCTTGTACTGCGCCGTCTGGAAAAGGATTTTCTTTTCGATGCAGTAGTCAACAACCGTCGCGTGGATCCCGCGCCCATCCAGGTATTGCTTCACGGTATCACAGTTGGTGTCTACATCCGGCAGCAGGAGGCGGCGCTCCTTGGGGATGACCGGTTCTTTTGGGGCGGTATAGGACTGCGGCGGCGTTCCGGTCAGCAAGCTCACCGCATCCGGGAAAGACATTTCCTTCACCTTTACCAGATAGTCCAGCGCATTCCTCCCGCCGATCCCGCGGGAAAACCAATGCCATTTGCCATTCGAGATCTTCAGGCTGTCGTGCTCCCGGGTGCAGTAGGTATTGCCGGAAACGTGCACCAACTCATTTGGCTCATGTGTCCGCAGATAGCTCAGCAGGTCGATCTGCCGGGCGGCCTCAATGGCTTCCGCTGCAACATAGGGCATATCAGCGCGCCTCCTTCTGTTTTTCCAGCTGCATCATCTTGGAAGCCCGGCCATCGATGCAGTCCCGGATGGCATCCATGTAGTCCAGCTCCAGCTTTTCAAAATCCTTCAGGATATCGGCCGCCGGACTGGGGGATTTCAGCAAAGCCCGGCATTGCTCCGGCTGCAGCTCCAGATCTTCCATAGCAAATAAAATATCCTGCCGCACGGCGTACTCATAAGCGTGCTGCAGGATCTCATCGGGCGGGAGCGTTAAGAGCCGGTCACGGTAGGCGCTCTGCTCCGCGGCCATCTTTTCATAGATGGCGGTATTCAATTCTTCGCTTGTCATGGTTCCTCCTTCGCTTGTGTTGGTTGTTTTTCATTTTGTATTGTATCCATAAGGCGTGCAGTTCCGATGAATATGAATGCTCGAAAGCATCGACCGAATATTACCATTAACGCCCTGATGTTTCTCGTCATTTACGCTATAGATGACGAGAAACAAGGGGGCCGTGACATGAATGAAGAACAGCATGCCGTAGTAGATCAAGTTGGTCATATCATAAAATCACCCCTTCAGTAAAATAGCCGCCTGATTTCTCTTTGAAACCAGGCGGCTGAATCCATAACTATATTCGTTTTTAAGGACCGATATCATATCATCCACACGGGGACGATATATGTGCTGCTGTCAATTGCGCTCAATGTCTCCCGAAGGCAGATGATCGCGCCTGTCCCTCTCGGCACAGAGGCCTTATCCAGCAGCTTGAAAGCGCCCGTAATTTGTGTGGGCGGGTTGATGCTTTTTTTGATCTCGATGGGGTGCA
>PPYF01268600.1_pt1 | contig 13475 bp, 16 predicted proteins | sample 1559871 | NCBI WGS metagenome assembly PPYF01 (sample SAMN08240021, study PRJNA423297) | Human gut metagenome, whole genome shotgun sequencing project. | reverse complement strand
AGTATTATCGTCCCCAACATCGGCATTTTTTGCTGGACGAAAGCCGAGTGCCGGGAGAAGAACTGGATAAAAGCAAGGGTTTGGTCGCGCAGCTCCTGAGACTGGAGCGGGCGCAGGAGCCTGAACAGGTGCGGCGGATAGTCAGGGAATTGATAGCCCGGTTTCATGGGCCTGAATATCTGCCTTTACGCCGGGCGTTTACAGTATGGTTGGGCCGTGTTGTCCTTAAACGCTCTGGAATACCAGAAGAAATTCCCGAATTTCAGGATTTGCGGGAGGTGGACGCCATGTTGGAAAAACGTGCCGCTCAGTGGAAAGATGAATATATTCGGCAAGGGGTAATGATTGGGAAGGCAGAAGGTATCGGATTAGCCTTGCGGGATTTGCTGGCGGCCCGTTTGGGAACGCTTCCCCAATCCGTGATCTCTTATATTGCCAGCTCATCTGATTCAAACGCTCTGCGGAAGCTGACGCTTTCCGCCTATCATGCGGAATCGTTGCAGGCGTTTATTGACCAGCTCAAAAAAGACGATACCAAGCTGATGTAATTGTATATTCAGCAACATAAAATGCCGCCTATACTTTTCAGGCGGCATTTTTGTGTAATTTTCTACTAATCAGTGCTTAAAGTGTTTTCTTTGAATAATCATAAAAGTCGTGAAATCCTGAAAAACGGAAATCACGGCTTTATATTTTTAGAGGTGTGTTATTTGAAGTGTAATTTCAATTCAAAAAAATTAGAATAAAAATAATTATTCTCTTGGTGAATTGCCATGATTAACATCAAATGTTGATATGATACGTTGAAGAAACAAATTTGCCGGTTGTGAAAAAACTTGATACTTTTTCCATGCAAAGTAAATAGCTACATGAAGTTGAGGATTGAACGGACGGAAGCAAAGTTCCGTATCTCCTGGTGTATTTACCAGTCGATCAATACCAAGTGCATGCCCTAAGCCTTTTCTGACCATAATTGACGCATTGTAGAGTAAATTATATGTTCCTACAATATTTAATTGAGTAAAATCTTTGCGCATCCATTTTGAAATATGACTGTCCATATATTTCTGCTTTGAAATGATGAGCGGTTCATTCCACAAATCTTCAGGTTTAAGAGACTTCTTGTTTGCCAATGTACTTGTTCTCAGAGTCAGAACTCCCCATGTATCCATAGCGGGCAAGCGCAGCGACTCGTACCCCGCAACACTGGCCGGTTCAATGAAAATGCCGAAGTCCAGCAGTCCGCTGTTCAGACGTTCCGCCACCTCGTCTCCATCGCCGCTGAAAATATGAAAGCGTACATGGGGATACTCTTCCCGCATACTTCGCATGGTGTCGGCTACCAATCCCAATACCCATGTTTCACCGCTGCCGATGTAAATATCACCGCTCACATTGTCCACGGGCTGCCGAAATTCCGCCTGCACTTTGGCTACCAGCTCCAGGATTTCTTCCGCCCGCTTGCGAAAGCGCGCGCCTCCTTCCGTAAGGGTGAGCTTGCGACTCCCTCTCAAAAAGAGCGGCGTTCCCAATTCTTCCTCCAGCGTGGCCAACTGGCGTGACAGCGTCGGCTGCGTGACATGCAGGGATTCCGCCGCTGCCGTGACATTGCCTTCTCTGGCTATGGCCAGAAAAGAACGTAATGTTTTTAGTTCCATAGTAAATCCCAAGTCATGCATTTTTTGTATAGTGTAGCATGAAATATAAGTATTGTACATAGTTTGCCGGATTGCCTATAGCCAAGGTCAGTTCGGAACAATGCTCGTCATTCACAACAACTTTTCAGGAGTCGCCATGCAGTACACGTACCTTGGACGTTCCGGCCTCAGGGTGAGCCGCCTGTGTTTGGGAACCATGAATTTCGGCATGGTTACTGATGAAGCGGAATCTTTCAGAATCATGGACAAAGCCTTCGCCTCCGGCATCAATCTTTTCGATACCGCCGATGTGTACGGTGGGCCGCAATCGCCGGATATGGAAAAAGGATTTGGCATCTCCGAGGAAATTATCGGTCGCTGGTTCAGGAAAAGCGGCGCGCGGGATCAGGTAGTGCTTGCCACCAAGGTCTATCAGCCGATGGGAACAGGCCCCAACGACCGTCATTTATCCGCGCTCCACATCCGAAAAGCCTGTGAAGACAGTCTGAGGCGCTTGCAGACGGATCACATCGACATCTATTTCATGCACCATATTGACCGCAGCACGCCGTGGGAAGAGATTTGGCAGGCTATGGAAATTCTGGTGCAGCAGGGCAAGGTGCTCTATGTGGGCAGCAGCAATTTTGCAGGCTGGCAGATAGCTACGGCGCAGGGGGCAGCCCAGTCCCGACACTTCCTGGGGCTGGTCGCCGAACAGAGCCTGTACAATCTGTCCTCCCGGACTGTGGAACTGGAAGTGATTCCCGCCTGCCGTCATTACGGCCTTGGACTGATTCCCTGGAGTCCTTTGGGCGGCGGATTGCTTGGCGGCGTCTTGCGGAAAGAAGCCGAAGGCCGCCGAACGGCACCGGCAATGCGGCAGATGATGGCGAAACACCGTTCCCAGCTTGAAGCCTACGAGTTGTTTTGCCGTGAGCTGGGATGGGAGGCTGCGGCTGTGGCTCTGGCCTGGCTGCTGCATAATCCTGTGGTCACAGCTCCCATCATCGGCCCCCGAACGGCGGAACAGTTGCCTCAGTCGCTGAAGGCGCTTGAAATTTCCTTATCCGAAGACATGCTTGGGAAACTGGATGCCATTTGGCCCGGCCCCGGCGGAGAAGCGCCGGAAGCCTACGCATGGTAGCGGGGCACAGGAGGCTCTATGAAAAAAGTTTATGGAATCACACTCATAGCGTTGATACTGCTCGGCATGGCAGTTACCGCACAAGCACAAAAGGAGGTTGTTATGTCATCTCCGACAACGCGGATTCGTATTGTTTTTGAGGGCGGCGAGACTGTCGTATCCATGTTTGATAACCCCCAGGCCAGAGAATTTCTGGCCATGCTGCCTCTCTCTATCACGTTGGATGATTTCTCTCACTCGGAAAAAATTTGTTACCTTTCCAAAAAGCTGCATATCAAGGGCGGTGAGAATGCTGAAGAGAGGGAAGGGGACTTTTGTTATTATGCCCCGTGGGGAAATATTGCTGTTTTCTATAAGGGGATGGGCTATGGAACGAGCCTCTATGTCTTGGGACGGATAGAAAAAGGAAAAGAAACTCTTTCCCGGAAGGAAGGGTCTTTTGCCGCAAGAATGGAAGTTATTCAATAGTCATATATCAAAATATCAGTACAAACAATAGAGAGGTAACCGTTATGGAATTTCAAGGCAAAGTAGTGCTTGTGGCGGGCGCTACAAGTGGCATTGGGGAAGCGACTGCGGCCATGTTCGCCGGAAAAGGGGCCTCGGTCGTACTCACTGGAAGGCGCGAAGACCTGTTGTGTTCAATTACGGACAGGCTTCGCTCCGAAGGTTGTAATGTCGCCTACATCGCCTGCGACGTTACGGATGAGGCGCAGGTCAGAAACATGATCGCCTTTACGGAAAAGTCATTCGGCAGATTGGATTATGCCTATAATAACGCAGGTATTATGAGTGATGACGTTGAAACGGCTGATGTCAGTTCGGAAGAATTCGACAGGGTGATCAATGTGAATCTGCGCAGCATGTTTTTGTGCATGAAATATGAGTTGCGGCAAATGCTGAAACAGGGCGGGGAAGGGTATTCCATCGTGAACTGCTCGTCGATCGGTGGGTTGATAGGCATGCCGGGTCGCGTCGCCTACCATGCATCCAAACATGCCGTGCTCGGCATGACCAAATGCTCGGCGCTGGAGTATGCCAAACGCGGGATTCGCATCAACGCGGTCTGTCCGGCGACCATCATGACTCCTATGGTGGAAAAAATGATGCAAACCGGAGCCATTACCGATGTAATAGAACCTGTCGGTCGTGTCGGAACGCCTGACGAAGTGGCATCGTGCGTTTTGTGGCTGTGCAGTCAGGGCGCCGGTTTTGTTACAGGGCAAGGCATCGCCATAGATGGCGGCTATACCATACAGTAGATGAGTCTCATGAAACCAGGGCCGCCTACAGAAGTGGGTGGCCCTGGTTTCATGAGATGGCATATCTGCTTTGCTGAACTCTTCAGCAAAATAAGTGTATTATGTTTATTTTATACGCAACCTTGAGTCCTGACGCGGTGTTTTTTCCCTGCCTTGTTCCACATCTTGGACAAAATTATTAATCTGCTCCAATGAGGGCTGAATATTTCATTAAATTATTGGTTAGGATAATTTTATAATTATTTAAACATATTATATATAATTACTATAGTTTTTATCCCTAAAATCAACCTCTAAAATTGTTGGATGCTTTTGATTGTGGTTGGATATTAGGGGATAATCACAAAAGAATGGGCTATTGTTGGGTGCTACTGGGGTGTACCGAAAAAAGTGTTGATTCAATATGGTGTCCGAAAATGGCGAGATTTTTTGGTTTGAATTGGTCTTAATGGCGATAAAAGAGGGCTGATTATGGAACAAGAAGACGCTCTGTATGCAGCGTTCAAAGCCAAGGACAGCCGATTTGATGGGCGTTTTTTTGTGGGGATTTCCTCCACAGGAGTTTATTGTCGCCCCGTCTGTTGGGCAAAAATAGCCAAGCGGTCGAACTGTGCGTTTTTTTCCTCCGCTGCCGAAGCAGAACAGGCAGGGTATCGGCCTTGTTTGCTCTGCCGCCCAGAGCTTGCGCCGGGGAACGCGCTTGTTGACGCCACTTCAACACTGGCGCGAAAGGCTGCACGTTTGTTGGAGGAAAACTGTGGGAATGGGCAGAAGCTGGAAGAGCTGGCGGCAAGGTTAGATTGCACGGGGCGGCATTTGCGTCGGGTATTTTGGGAGGAATATCACGTTACCCCGGTGCAGTATTTGCAGACCTGCCGCTTGCTGTTGGCAAAAAACCTGCTGACGGATACGGAATTGTCCGTGTTGGAGGTGGCGATGGCGGCTGGTTTCGGAAGTCTTCGCCGTATGAATGACCTGTTTCAAAAGCAGTATAAACTGTCTCCCTCTGCCTTGCGGAAACAGGTATCAAAAGGAATGCGGGCTACCGGAGTTATTACGGTAACACTAGGGTATCGTCCTCCCTACTGCTGGGAGGAGATACTGCTTTTTTTGGCGGACAGGGCGATCACGGGTGTTGAAAAGGTGGAAGACGGGCAATATTACCGTACTGTTCGTCTGATAGGCCGAACGGGAGAGACATACACCGGGTGGGTTCGGGTTAACCGGCATCCGAAAAAAAATGCACTGAGCATTACTATGAATGATACGCTCATCCCTGTTCTCTCCCAAGTGCTTTCCCGTGTCCGGCACTTGTTTGATCTCTATTGTGACCCGGATGCCGTGTACGAAATACTTCAGAGCATGAATGAACTTTTGCCTGGCATGTGCGTCAAGGGAAGGCGCATTCCAGGATGTTTTGAACCTTTTGAAACAGCAGTGCGAGCCGTCTTGGGGCAGCAGATAAGTGTGAAAGCAGCCAGTACGCTGGCTGGACGAATGGCCCAAGATTTAGGGATGGCTGTGGAAACGGGCATTGAAGGATTGAATCATATATTCCCTACTGTAGAAGCTATAATAGCTTTGGGAGGCCGTGCTCAGGAACGCTTGGGGCGTTTGGGTATTCCGGCCCGATGTTATCATTCTTAACGCTTGCGCGGCAGAGTTCATTGACCAAGGACGCCTGATCATGGACGACAATGATGTGAACAACGTCTACAACGCTTGCCCGAATGCAAAAATTATCGTCAGTCATATGGATAATGTTGCGCATGCTGCCATCACCCGAAAGAGTATGCGCGAACTTCTGACAAGGCGTGGTATCTGGGACAAGGTGCTTATGCCCGACGATGGGGAAAGCTATTCCTTCTGATTTTCTCTCTTTTCATACTCCCGCCAGCTATGAAACCTTCAAAAGGTTACAGTGTTCCTGCTATCAAGGCTGGCGGGATTTTTCTCATATTTCAAAGTCGTGATGTTCCTTGATGACGATATGGACTTCACATTCGCATATGGGCTCCATTCTGGACAAAAAAAGATTCAATTCCTCCATGTCCCTGAAAACGATATCAAAGTAATAGTCATTTTCACCTGTTGTTTGATAACAGTGCAGGACGTGCCATCCCTCTCCTTGACAACATTCCTTTACAGCTTTTTTCTGTTCCTTTTTCATCTGTACCCGTAGGACAGCGTGTATTTTGTAGCCGAAGACAGGGCAGTCAATATTGATGGTGTAACGCTTCAGTATGCCCATGTCTTCAAGCTGTTCCACCCTGTTTTTTACTGCCTGCCCTGTAAGAAAGACCTGTTCGCCAAGCTCCTTCATCGTCATGCGCGCATTGTTGCGTAAACATGCGATAATTTTTTTATCAGTTTCATCAACGTTTCTTTTCATATATCCTCCATCAGCAACGAGGCATTTTTTGAGAAGAATATGCAACTTTACCAACACATTGCCCTAGAGGGGGAAGCGAAAGCGGTGATGGAGCGCAAAAAACTTCCATACGCTGCCACCATATGCCTGGCATTGGGGGCACACAAAAATTCAATACTCACCATAACAAGCATCCGGTACCATCAAACGTATTCTGCATGGCGCTGGGATAGCCACCCTGTACCATCAGATTGCAAGGGACTGCCATACCTGCCCATGTGTTCTAATATGCCGAAGTACACGCTTATGGATAACCCGGTTATATAGCTTAGTGTTAAGAGTATGAAAAGTGGCACGACCTGGGATCACCTCGGTCGCGTCCTTTGTGAGAATGCATCAGGGGACGTATAGCATTCTTGGTTTTTGGAAGAAGAGGGCTTTCGCATAAATGACATTTTGATGAAACGCTGTCATGGTATGATAAATTTTATTAATTGTTTTTTGATGAGTTCAAATGAAACGCATCTCTTTCTTTTCAGACAGGAGCTGTAACATAGTAGATTGCGGATGGAAGGGGTTATAGATTTTTATTAGTACCAGAAAAACAGCGTTTTTCCCCTATCCAATGCCCGTATGCGACGCATATCCTCATCTTGCAGATGAAAATCAAAGATGCCGAAATTTTCTTTCATTCTTTCTTTATGCGAGGATTTTGGGATCACGGAAATGCCCGACTGAACCAAGTACCTCAGAGCAATCTGCGCCGGGGTTTTGCCATAGAATGAGCCGAGATCGCGGAGTAACGCATTGTTGAAAATATCGTTTTTCCCTGCGGCAAAGGGACTCCATGCCTGCATGTGCGTACCGTGTTTTTTCATTTCCTCAAGCAATCCCTTCTGCTGGAAGAAAACATGAGCCTCGACCTGATTGACCGCTGGAATCACCGTACAGGTACGCAGAAACTTTTCGTAACGGGGTGCATTGAAATTGGAAACGCCTATGGCTCTGAGCCTTCCGGCCCTGTATGCCTCGTCCAGCGCGGGATACATTTCTTCCGCTTCCCGATATGGTTCATGAATCAGCAGCAGGTCAATGTAATCAAGTTGCAGAGTGTTCAAGGACTCCTCAATGCCCTGTTTCGCTCTCCCATAGGAGGTGCTGGGGCGGTAAAGTTTCGTGGTCACGAACATTTCGTTGCGGGGCAGGCCGCCGCGTCTGAGTGCATTCCCCACCTCCCGTTCGTTGCCGTACATCTGGGCTGTGTCAAACAGGCGGTAGCCCAGATCAAGAGCTTCCAGCACACAGCGTTCGCACTCCGCGCCGCGAAGCGCATAGGTGCCGAGGCCAAGCATGGGTATATTCACATTATTATTCAGAGCAACCATGTTCATGCCATATTTCCTGTCATGAATTTTAGGCGGACGTTTTCGAGCCGTCGCAGCTACGTTCCAAAATGTCCGCCAGTTGTTTGAGTTACCTATAAAATTTTTCAGAGATAGCGGCGCAATCCCCACCAGTTATTTCACACGAGTTGGCTCCTGCACAGAGTGCGCCCCCTTTGCCAATGTCATAAAATTCTCTCCTCAATGTCGATAGGTGTTTTTGCTATGAGGAATTTTTGCTGGTGCAGCATTTCTTCCGTATGTTTATAGTGATACGGCGTACTGTAGAAATCACTGACAAGTTCCGTCCATGTACCGACGCGATTATTGAAAGGTCTTACCTTTAGATATTCGGCATACACTGCGTCATAGTGCTTCAGCTCATCTTCGAGGTTGGTGTCGTATTTTTCCTCAAAGAACACCGCCCGCATGGGCAGGCGTGGTTTCAGGCCGGGGTCTTCCGCTGCATAGCCGATACAAAGGCCGAGCACTGGAAAAACATAGGGAGGCAGCCCCAATTCACAGATGACTTCAAGTGGGTTTTGGCGGACGTCGCCAATGACAACGGTTCCCAACCCCAGAGATTCGGCTGCGGCAACGGCCGTTCCCACGGCAATGCCCGTTTCGTGAGCGCCGACAATGACGGTATCCATATCTTCCAGAGCAGTATCCAGAGATTGCCCTTTTGCTCTACAGGCAAGCCAGGTTCGATAATAATCGGCGCAGAAAACAAGGAAAACCGGAGCGTCCGCAATATGTTTCTGATTGCCACACAACACAGAAAGACGCTTCCTTCTCTCAGCGTCTTTAATAGCGACGACAGATACAAGCTGGACATTGACCCAATTCGGAGCAGCCTGCACAGCTTGTATGATTTGGGTAAGGTCATTCTCAGAAACGGGCTTTTCCTGATAGGAACGGATGGAGCGATGCGCCAGTAGGCTCTTTATGACGACGTTCATGTATTAATCCCTCCTCAAATCATTTTTTCTCAACCACGAGGCAACTTTTTCCTCCGCAGCAGCCAGGTTGCCTTCGTAGACCTCAAGGCAGTCCTGCATGGAAGCACTACTTGCTAATTTTTTTATGTCCTTCAGGATATGGCCCATTCCTCCACCGCCATTGGTGCAGAAGGGAATAATGGTTTTTCCGGTAAAATCATGGGAAGCCAGAAAAGTGGCGACAGGCGGAGCCATAGTATTGAACCAGTTCGGCGTACCGAGCAGAATCGTGCTATACGATACTATGTCGCAATGTTCCGCCAGCTCCGGTTGATACCCTTCGCGGGTTTCTTTTTTGGCTTGGGCCTCGCAAGTATCGTAGTCGCTGGAGTATGCCTGAGCCGGTTTGATTTCAAACAATGTCCCACCTGTGGCTTTTTGAATCTGTTTTGCCAACTGACGGGTGTGCCCCTGATAAGAAAAGTAGGCAATCAATATTTTGTTCATAATCCTACCCTTAAAACGATGCTTTTCTGAATAGTGTAAGGGAATATCCCCATAAACTATTAGTGTTGACTGTCAGTATCATTCCGCAGTTTGAAGAGAAGAAAGTCAAGAGCATCAATTTTCTTTTGACTTTCATGAACACGATCAAGCAACGTATTTCTATGCTTTTGAAGAAGATGGATTCCTTCTTTCATTTTCCCCGAAGCACATAATTCAAGGAAAGATTTTTTGGTCATTTCGTCACATCCCGCATCGTTCAGGTTGCGATTCAGCGAGAATTGAGAGTCAATCATTTCATTTCACCTCCTGTTGAGAAGAAAATAGAATTGTCATATGCAAATAGCAAATACTTATTTCAAATACTATGAAATGCTTGACGGGTATTTCTTGAAAAATTACGATTGCCCGGTCAAGAAGGATTATCGCTATGGAGTTACGAGCATTGCGCTATTTTTTAGCGGTTGCGAGAGAGGGAAGCGTGACGGGGGCGGCAAATTTTCTGCATGTGACTCAGCCGACGCTTTCCCGGCAACTCAAAGACCTTGAGGAGGAGCTGGGAACCAAACTTTTCGTCCGACATAGCCATAGTGTTTCGCTGACGCCTGATGGAATGCGTCTGCGTAAACGAGCGGAAGAAGTTGTGGACATGATTGAAAAGACGGAAGCTGAATTTGCCGTCAAGGAAGAAAAGATTGGAGGTGACATACACATCGGCGCGGGGGAAACGCGGGTTATGCGCCATGTTGCCGAAGTCATCCGCGATCTGTGGAAGGATTATCCAGATATTCATATCCAGTTACACAGTGGGAATCTGGAAGACGTGACAGAGCGATTGGACAAGGGACTGCTGGATTTCGGCGTACTGATTCAGCCCGCCGATCTCTCCAAATATGATTACGTCAATCTGCCGGAAAAGGATGTCTGGGGAGTCGTCACGCGCAAGGACAGTTCGTTGGCTGCACGGCGGGTAATAACCAGACAGGATTTGCTCGGTGAGCCGCTTATCCTTTCGCGCCAGGCTATTCGCCGTACATCGGCAAAAAACGAATTTATCGAGTGGTTCGAGGAAGATTTTGAAAAACTTGATGTGGTGGCGACTCTCAACCTTGTTTATAACGCGACCATTCTTGCCGAGAGCGGAATAGGTCATGTCGTCACCCTGGATGGGCTGGTCAACACCTCAGAATACAGTAACTTGTGTTTCCGCTTTTTGGAGCCTCGTCTGGAGTCAGGTTTGAACATCGTCTGGAAAAAATATCAGGTTTTTTCCCCGGCGGCTGAAATGTTTCTTCAGAAAATTCAGGAAGCCTTCGGGCAGGCCTATTGAACTGCCTCAACCGCAGACGTTCCCATGCTGCTCGGAGAACTCTTTGTTTCGGATTTTCTTCACTCTGTTAATCATGTCATTCTTTTTATCTATATCATCATATTTGATATAAATATTTTCCATAAACATTTGCTCCGGGTAAACAAAAAGCATCGGAAGAGAGGTACCCTCACCTCTTTTGACACGAGCTTTTTGGAAGCTGGAGAAATACCATGAGTATGAGCAAAAAACTGGCTACAGGAGTTCTTTTTGAGATGACCGCCCTTGCCGGAAGCGCATTGGCGGCTGCTGGCGACACATCTGACAATAGTATCCTGAAGGAAGGTGAAGAAATGAAGTTGGAGCAGAGCTGAGATAAGATATTTCCCAAAAGCGACAAGGTTGACCATCGAAAAGTGACATTCCAAAACCGCTACGGCATCACTCTTGCAAGCGACCTCTATACTCCCAAGGAGGGCCGGGGCAAACTGGCGGCCATCGCCGTGAGCGGCCCTTTCGGAGCGGTCAAGGAACAGGCTTCCGGCCTCTATGCCCAAACAATGGCCGAACGTGGATTTCTGACACTGGCCTTCGACCCGTCTTATACGGGTGAAAGCGGCGGTGAGCCGCGCAATGTGGCCTCCCCCGACATCAACACTGAAGATTTCAGCGCGGCAGTGGATTTTCTCTCCACGCTGGACGATGTGGATGATGCTCGCATCGGCATCATCGGCATTTGCGGTTTCGGGGGCATGGGGCTTAACGCGGCGGTGATGGATACCCGCATCAAGGCTACTGTCGCTTCCACCATGTACGATATGACCCGTGTAACCGCCAATGGCTATTTCGATGCTATGGACGCCAACGCACGTTATGAAGCTCGCACGCAACTGAACGAGCAGCGTACCAAGGATGCACGGGCAGGAACCTTTGCTCCCGCGCCGGGACTTCCATCCGCTCTCAAGGGAGATGAACCGCAGTTCGTCAAGGATTATTTCGACTACTACAAGACAAAGCGAGGTTTTCATCCTCGCTCCATCAATTCCAACGGCGCATGGAACGCCACATCCTCGCTCTCGTTCATGACCATGCCCATTCTGGCCTACGCGAGCGAGATACGCAACGCGGTGCTTCTTATCCACGGTGAAAAGGCCCATTCCCGCTATTTCAGCGAAGAAGCCTTCAAAAAACTTACCGGCGACAACAAGGAGCTTCTTATCATTCCAGGAGCCTCTCACACTGACCTGTACGACAGGATGAACATCATTCCCTTTGATAAGATGGAATCCTTCTTCAAGACCAGCCTGAAATAAATTTTTTCTCTCAATGTATGCAAAGCGGGACTCTGAAAACGGAGTTTCGCTTTGCGCAGTTCTTTTTTGGGGGTAGTATCATCATGGAGTACCGTATCAATCGTCGCACGGGAGATGCCGTCAGTATCATTGGTATGGGAACAAGTTCCCTGCCGGAGTCCCAAGAAGATGAAGCCGTTGCCACCTTGCGCATGGCCTATGAGCAGGGGATCAATTATTACGATTTGGCCACAGCCGAATCCCGCTGCTTTGCGCTCTTTGGCGCTGCTTTTGCCGATGTGCGTAACAAAGTGCGCTATCAAATTCATTTTGGAGCCATCTATGCCGAGGGAAAAAGCTATGCCTGGAGCCTTAATCTCGACAAAATCAAGCGCAGTATCGCTTGGCAACTTGAAGAACTGAAGACAGATTATATTGATTACGGTTTCATTCACTGCCTTGACGAAGAGCAGGATTGGCAGACGTACCAGAAAAATGGTGTGCTGCGCTATCTTGAAGAGTTGAAACGCCAAAATATTGTGCATCATCTTGGCTTTTCCACGCATAATCCGGTCACTGCCAATCACATTCTGGATACCAATCTTATGGACATGATGATGTTCAGCATCAATGCCGGTTATGATTATCAGCACGGGGAATTTGCCAGAGGAAGCGCATTAGCACGTATGGAGCTGTATCAGCGCTGTGAAGCGATGGGCGTAGGTATATCCGTCATGAAACCGTTTTCAGGCGGTCAGCTTTTACAGGATAAAACATCTCCTTTCGGCAGGGCACTTACTCCCTATCAGTGCATACAGTATATACCGGATAAACCGGGCGTACTCACCGTTCTGCCCGGCATACGGAATCGTATGGAGTTGCAGAACATACTCGGTTTTCTTGATGCTGCGCCGGAAGAAAGATATTATTCGCTCATCAGTACGCTGACGCCAAAAGATATGGATGGCATGTGTGTATATTGCAATCACTGCCAACCCTGTCCCTGCGGCCTTGACGTGGGTCTTATCAACAAATACTACGACCTAGCCGTGCAGGAGATGAACTTGCCGTTGGCCATTACAAACATCTTATTCTGCACGCCGACGCGTGCAACCGATGTGGACACTGTAATCGTCGCTGTCCCTTCCATGTGGATCAGGTGGCCCGAATGAAGGAAATAGACGCCTATTTTGCCCACAGATAGCTCGTTGTTTTGGTGGACAAGGCAATTCAGACTTCCATATAATATACTCCCAGATGTTCTCTGGGAGTATATTATTATTGACTTGCCTTTTAGCTACGCCGAGGCAAGTTCTTCTATCATATCTGCCACCCGCGAGCAGATGTCAGCATTCAGAAGGAACGTGCCATCCTTTTCCATGTCTTTTTCAGCCTTGGGAATCGGAGTAGTTTCATCCGAAAAATCGTGCAGATAGACAATCTTGCCTTCGCCCACGGCAACGGCGGACAGTATGGTATTGTCCGTGCGCGGCGTCTGGACGGGCGCGGTACGCACCGGCGCGACCGGCGGCGGGGCCGGTGTCTTTCTGTCACTGGGATAAATTAAAGAAAAACTATCCGTATTGGACGCACTAGTCCGATATGTGAGGGACAGTCTCTCTCTCTCTCTCTC
>PPYF01386339.1_pt1 | contig 13478 bp, 15 predicted proteins | sample 1559871 | NCBI WGS metagenome assembly PPYF01 (sample SAMN08240021, study PRJNA423297) | Human gut metagenome, whole genome shotgun sequencing project. | reverse complement strand
ATTACTTTTTGCATCTTTCAAGCATCAAAGACCAGGAGCATTTCTTTGGTATAATGAAGCGTCCGTGCCCAACCTTTGTTCAGATATGGCAAAGCGAGCATCCTGACGATATATTCATTATGTCAGCCAATGCCGGTCAAACCATGGGCTTAGGAATGGATATCGAGAATGTAGATTATCGCAATCTCGCTCCAACTTACCTTCCTTTCCATCCGCTTGTAGAAATAGGCTTACGCAAGTTCCTCGATGCCAACAACGATTTATATTTAGAACTCAATTCCCATTGCCCCCTGAAACTCTGGAAAGACCGTCTGGTAGCAGTATGGGGACAAGAAACATTATAATGTTATGATTGTAATTCCAAATAAGAACTTCACAGCTGATAGCATCCGCTTGGTTCAGCTACTCAATAGCACAACGAAAGTCAATATGCTGAAAGCATGTGATAAACTCGACTTATACGTAAGTACCAACTTGAAAAAAGATGAGACTGCTAGGCGAATAGCTCAGGAGATGTTGGATAATCCAATCGAGATCTTGAGTCGTTTGAACAAGCAGGAACTCCAGATGGTGGATGAGTTTGTAAAAGGCGATGCCAACACCTACGTAGTACACAAGATGCGCAAGACCCAGTATAAGCTTCAGAAACTATTCTTGGTAGCAACCTACGAGGATAAGGAGAACCAGGAATGGCACATGCTGATGCCATCAGAGTTAACCAAAGCCTTAACCACCAGTCTCAACTTCTATTTGGATATGGCAAACAAAGGCGTCAAAGCCCCATCTGCCAAGCAACTCCGCATGATGACCGCCCTAGGTCAATTCTTAGGTGGAAAAGAACTTTAATGACATTTATATGATTATAATGCTGATAGGTGTATAACTACTAGTTGTATAGTGTGTATGCAATATAGCTTTTATTCAGATATTGGCGAAGGATTAGTGTCGAATCCCTAAATTGGTTATTATGATAACGAAACAAGAATTATTGGATAAGATAGAACATGCTAATTCTAATAATGAGTATTTGAGGATTGTAAGAAAATATTTAATACATGGAATTCCCTATGTTTTTAAAGATAATCCAAACCTCTATTATGATTTTCGCGAACAGATAGCAACGCATTGGCATGTTGGCTTTCAGGAAGTTTTGATATTAGGCTCAGGAAAGTTAGGGTATAGTTATCATAAGAATTCTGTATTCTCTGAAGAGTCTGATATAGATGTTGCTATTGTAAATCAAAGCTTGTTTGAGGGCTTTTATCAGGAAATTAGAAATTTTCAATATCGGATGGAATCTGGTTTAGAAACTTTAACTTCTCATGAAAAAAAGGAATATAATCGTTTCTTGTCATATATGATAAAAGGTTGGATGAGACCAGATATACTTCCTGCCAAAATTACGGGTAAGTTATCAAAAAATGAATGGTTCTCCTATTTTAAGTCAATATCTTATAATAATAATCTTGCAGGTAACTATAAAGTTTCTGCAGGGTTGTTTAAGAACTTTGACTATATGGAATGCTATTATACTAATTCAATAAAAAAAATAAATAGATACAGTTATGGCACAAATACCATCTTCTCCGAGTACGAAGAAAATTTCAGATCTTATAGGAATGATTAACCGTAATGAATTGATATTGCAGCCAGATTTTCAGAGAAAGTTAGTTTGGGCTCCAAAGCATAAGGAGTATTTTATTGATACGATATTAAGAGGCTTTCCTTTCCCTGAGATTTATATAGCTCAGTCTGGTATTGATGTGGAGACTTTTCAATCACAACAAGTGGTAGTAGATGGGCAGCAACGCTTGTCTTCTATTATGAGCTATGTTAATGACGAACTTCCTTGCAAGAATATTCCACATTATTCTGCTTTGGATAATCAGCAAAAGGCTGAATTCCTTAATTATGATGTTGTTGTTCGTGATTTGAAAGATGCCTCTTCTGATACGATAAAAGAGGTCTTTCGAAGAATAAATTTCACTCAGTACAGACTAAATGATATAGAAATCAATAATGCCATTTATGAGGGTGAATTTATTAGTACGGCTAAAGAAATATTGAATCATTTAGATAACGATTCTTTCCCTTTATTTAGTGATAATGAACTAAATCGAATGGGAGATTTGAATTATATACTAATGATTATGGCTACTTTGGAAGAAGGAGGCTATTTCGCTGGTAATACGATGACAGAAAAATATATTGTAAAATATGATGATTCTTATGAAAATTCAGAAATAATGAAGGATAAAATCCTTGGTTTGTTTCATGTTATAGAGTCATTTGGTTTTGATCCAGATAGCATGTGGTATCGCAAGTCTAACTTTTTTACAATGTTCGTAGAATTATCAAAAGTTAGCCAGATACCAGATGATATTGTTGATAAAATACATCATTTTGAGACCGAAGTTTTAGCCAATAAGGGAAACGAAGATACTGATTTTGGTAAGTATTATTCTGTTATGTACACAGGTACTATTTTCTAGATGGTAATAATAAAATCATCAATCAATGGGAGAAGAAACATTATTGATAGTAGGTAATGGATTTGACTTATCTATGGGATTTAAAACATCTTATGGAGACTTTATGAAGAGTTCATACTTTCCACATGAGGAGACTTCCAGCCTATGCTCCTATCTTCATAATCAATATGAAGAGAATATGGGATGGATAGATATCGAAAATGAACTTTCTAAGTATAGTCAACTACTTTCTAGGTTTGAGTTAACGCCAAAAACAGGTAAAATTGAATTGGGGGCGGAATCTTTTAGGGAAGAATATGAAGAATTAAAGACGTCGCTAAAATTTTATCTTCAAGAAGAAACCAAAAGAGCATTTGGCCCAAGTCCTGAGAACCCTGCAAAGAGGGTCATAGATCAATTACCAGCTGGTAGTAAGATTATATCTTTTAATTATACGAGTATAATAGAAAGAATGACACGAGATCGGTTTTGTGCTTTAAAAAGTAATTTGTTACATATTCATGGTTCTTTAGCTCCTAACGATGATATAGTATTTGGAGTAGAGGACTCTGCAAAGTTACCCAAGGAGCATGTCTTTTTATATAAAGCTCATAGCCGACATCTGAAGGTACAGGAATTTTCTGATTGGCTGAATTCTGCAGAGCGTATTATTTTTTATGGCTACTCTTTAGGAGATACAGACCATCAGTATTTTGAGAAGTTTTTTAGAAAGCTATGTTCTGATGATAGGACATATACCGATCCCGCAAAACATGGCGAGACCTTTGATGGTCCGCCAACCTTAGAGCGTAGCGGGTCTGAGCACCGGAGGGCGGTTACAACCCTAATCCCTATGTTAGGGATTTAGGGCTTGGGGATAGGGTAAGGGCCCTCCTGAGGAAGAGGGGCTTGGGGAGAAAGTGGAGTTCCCTTTGACCAAAGGGAGACGGAGGGATTCGAAAACAACCTATCCTTTAGGAGACTAAGAGGTAAAATAACAATTATGATGCATAATTACACCAACATACAAATCATAATCATGGCCGGCGGCGTAGGTAGCCGCTTCTGGCCTATGTCAAGCCCCGATTATCCAAAGCAGTTCATAGATGTGATGGGTGTCGGCCGTTCCCTCATACAATATTTAATTTAAAAAGTAAACAAAACAATAAACATATAAATCATGTTTAATCTCAGTAAATTCATTGGTCAGTATGTGACCCATCGTGAAAAGAGTATGTTTGCTCAGGATATCGAGGCAAACAAGGAGAAACTTTCTGCTGAAATCAAAGGCAAGAAAGTTTGTGTAATTGGTGGAGCCGGTTCTATCGGTTCTTCATTCATCAAGGCTGTACTTCGCTTTGAACCACAGAGTGTAGTCGTTGTTGACTTGAATGAGAACGGATTGGCAGAATTGGTTCGTGATGTGCGAAGCACAGAAGGACTTTATGTACCTGATGAGTTCCGTTGCTACACCCTCAACTTTGCAGATCCAATCTTCGAACGTATTTTTCGTGAGGAGAAGGGTTTTGACATTGTAGCCAATTTCTCTGCCCATAAGCATGTACGTTCAGAGAAAGATAAGTATAGTGTTCAGGCGCTCATCGAGAATAATGACATCAAGGCAAAGAAACTGATGGATTTGCTTTGCGTGTACCCACCAAAGCATTTCTTCTGCGTATCTACAGATAAGGCTGCTAACCCAGTTAATATCATGGGTGCCAGCAAGCGTATTATGGAAGACCTGGTGATGGCTTATAATGAGCACTTCAAAGTAACCACAGCTCGTTTTGCTAATGTTGCTTTCTCCAATGGTTCTTTACCTGATGGATGGATTCATCGTTTGCAGAAGAAACAGCCATTGGCTGCCCCTTCTGATGTAAAGCGTTATTTCGTATCTCCTGAGGAATCTGGCCAGATTTGCATGTTGGCTTGTATCCTTGGTAATGGCGGTGAGGTCTTCTTCCCTAAGCTGGGTGAAGAGCAGATGCTTACCTTCTCATCTATCTGCGATGACTTCGTAAAGGCAGAAGGCTTCAAGAAGGTGGAGTGCAAGAATGATCCTGAGGCAAAGAAGTATGCTGCAGATATGGATTACGAGAGTGACAACTATCCTGTTGTTTACTTCAAGAGTGATACTACTGGCGAGAAAGCTTACGAGGAATTCTATGTTCCTGGTGAGAAAATCAATATGACTCGATTCTCTGCACTCGGTGTAGTTGAGGAGACTACCCGCCGTCCGATGCCGGAGATTAACCAGTTCTTTGATGAGTTGGAGGGCATCTTTGCAGAGCCAGACTTCACCAAGGCTGAAATCGTGACATCAATCAAGAAGTTTATACCTAACTTCGAGCATGAGGAAAAAGGTAAGAACTTGGATCAAAAAATGTAATTCTCAATAAAATGGCAGATTTTAAGAAAACGATAGACTTTATCAAGTCAGTTTATGGCAACCAGGAGTTTACTCCTCTGGCTGTTCCTGTTTTTGCAGGTAATGAAAAGAAATACCTCAACGAGTGTATCGATACAACCTTCGTTTCATCCGTGGGTAAGTTTGTAGATCGCTTTGAGGAGGATATGGCAAAATACACTGGTGCCAAGAAGGCAGTGGTATGTGTTAGTGGAACCAATGCTCTTCACATGAGTTTGTTGCTCGTAGGTGTAAAGCAAGATGATGAAGTATTGACTCAGGCTCTTACTTTCATTGCTACCTGCAATGCATTAAGTTATATTGGAGCTCATGCCGTATTCATCGATGTGGATCGCTCAACAATGGGTCTTTCTCCAGATTCTTTGAAGGCATGGCTTGAGAAGAATGCAGAGGTTCGCAAGAACGCTCGCAAGGGAGAACTTCCAGAAAGTAAGGATTTCGCTTTCGAAGAGGATGACTTGGCTTGCTATAACAAGAATACCGGTCGTCGTGTCAAAGCATGCGTTCCTATGCACTCATTCGGTCACCCTGTCCGCATTGATGAGATTGCTGCTATCTGTAAAGAGTGGCATATTGAACTTGTAGAGGATGCGGCAGAGAGTATCGGTTCTACTTTCAAAGGACAGCATACAGGTACATTTGGTAAGATTGGTGCGATTAGCTTCAATGGTAACAAGACCATCACTACTGGTGGTGGCGGTATGATGCTCTTCAATGATGAGGAGTTGGGCGCATATGCAAAGCATATCACCACACAGGCAAAGATTCCACATCGTTGGGAGTTCCGTCACGACCATGTAGGTTACAACTATCGTATGCCAAATATCAATGCAGCTATGGGATGCGCCCAGTTGGAGAACATTGACAAGTATGTTGCAAGCAAGCGTAAGGTTGCTGCTGAATATGAGAAGTACTTCAAGAATGTACCAGATATCGAGTTCTTCGTAGATTCTCCAAATACAGTTTCCAACTATTGGCTCAATGCAGTTATTTTGAAAGATAAGGAGGCACAGATTGATTTCCTTACCCAGACTAATGACAATGGCGTAATGACTCGTCCAATCTGGGAGTTGATGAATCGTCTGCCAATGTTTGAGAATTGTGAGAACGATGGCTTGGAGAACACTATCTGGTTTGCGGATAGAGTTGTGAATATTCCAAGTTCTGTTCGACCTTCTGATTTGAATATATAAGTATGATCGTATTTATTCTGGATATGATTTCTACAGTATTGTTTGGAGCTCCTGCTGCAACCTATTTCCAGTTGATGTTAGGAACTATATCAGTTTTGACGCTGATTGAGAAAATAAATTCAAACGGTATGAAAAATGGAGAACTATTAGGATGGTGGGCTGGAGCTTCATCTGGGCTGTGCACGAACCTAAAAGGTATTGTAAAAGTCATTGAAGGTAATAGATATGGTAGAAGCTCCGAGGTGAAAAGCCTCCACAGCCCACTTTTTCTTTAATAAGAATATTATTATGAGGTGTTTTGTTGTTATGGGATATGGTACCCGGCCGGATTTGTCTTCTGGTAAGAAGATTAATCTGGATCGGATTTATCATGAAATTATAAAACCTGCTGTTACAGAAAGCGGTTTCGAATGTATTCGAGGTGATGAGGTTTTAGATAGTGGCTTAATAGACGAGAGTATGTATTATGGTATTCTAGAGTCTGATTTGGTTGTAGCTGATTTGACAACTTTGAATCCCAATGCAATATATGAACTTGGCGTCAGACATGGAGTAAGGAAGAATCGTACGATAATAATGATGGAAACTGGAGATAAATTCTTCTTTGATTTGAATCATAATCGTACACTGACATATACATATGTTAAAAACCGCAAAAAGTTCACAGAAGAGGCTGAGTGTGTAAAAAATAGACTAAAGGCAATAATTGATTCCATTGTAAAAGAGAATCAAGTTGACAGTCCATTATATAAGTTTATTCCAGCCTTGAAAGAGCCCGTAAAAGATGCGGATGAAGCTTTACAAAAGAAGGATTCTAAGCCATTATTTGAAAGAATAAAAGAGGCTATAGCCCTAAGGAAAAAGGAAAGATACGAGGAAGCTAAAATTCTTTTTACTTCATTGATAGATGATGTTCCTTTTGATCCTTATTTTAGACAGCAAAAGGCTCTTTGTACATATAAATCAGAAAAGCCATCTCCAAAAGAAGCATTAGAGGAGGCTTTAAGTATTTTAAGTCCCCTTGAAAATACTGTAGATCCTGAAACTAATGGGTTGTTAGGAGCTATTTTTAAGCGGAAGTTTTATCTTTCCAATGCAGAGAGTGATATTATCAAGGCTATAAATTATTACAAGAAGGCTTATAGTATTTTTTCAGACTATTATAATGGTGAAAATTATGCCTTCTGTTTGCTTCTCAGAGCTTCACTTTTGCAAGAATGTGAAGAGAAAATGGAGTTAAAGGTTATAGCTAAACATATATACAGAGAAGTTTTTGAAAGTAATAGAAATTATGTAGAAGATGAAGTAAATACCGACTATGAAATATGGACGTTGGCAACATTGGCTTCATGTTCTCTAGTTTTGAATAAGAAGGAACTCTCTGATAAATATGAAAAAAGTTTTCTTAGCAGAGCGGATAAAATGATGAAAACATCATATCTATCTCAAAAACAAAAATTGGTAGAACTATTAAAATCGTAGAATTATGGCAAAAACATATTCTTTATTTATAAGTCATAGCTGGGATCATGATGATACCTTGCAGAGTTTAAAGAACTTATTAAATGGTAGGGGCTATTTCTCTGCTGTTTATATGCAGGTTGAAAAAGATTGCCCCATTAATTCTGAGAAAGCAGCAGTTGTCAAAGCCAATATTACTAAACGTTTGCAAGAGTCTGATGTGTTGTTGGCGATAGCTGGTGTTTTTGCATCACATAGTGAGTGGATGCAATGGGAGATGGATAAGGCAAAAGAGCTTGGTCTCAATGTTATAGGTGTTATTCCTCGAGGTCAGGAACACATATCTAAAGAAGTTTGTAATCGTTCTGTTAAAGATGTAAGATGGAATGCTGATAGTATTGTTGAGGCAATAAGAGAATATTCAAAATGAAAAAGGTTTGCGTTATCACAGGCGCTCGTTCTGAATACGGGCTCTTGCGATGGGTGATAGATGGAATAGATAAAGATGAAGACCTGCAACTACAGTTAGTAGTTACAGGTGGGCATCTTTCTCCTGAACAAGGACTTACGTATCAGGCAATAGAAGAGGATGGATATCATATCGATGAGAAGGTGGAGATGCTTCTTTCTTCTGAAACATCTGTTGGTATCTCCAAATCAATGGGACTCTGTTCCATTGGAATGACAGATGCATTCAATCGCTTGAAGCCAGATATGATAGTGGTTTTGGGAGATAGATATGAGTTGCTTCCAATTGTAGGTACAGCCTTGGTTATGAGAATTCCTGTTGCTCATATATCAGGAGGAGATATCACAGAGGGAGCAATTGACAATGAAGTGAGAAATGCTGTGACAATGATGTCAACTCTTCATTTCCCTGGTACTGAAGAATCTGCTGCTCGTATCAGAGCTATGCGCCAAAGTTTAGACAATATATATGTTACGGGTGAGACAAACCTGGATAATTTCCGCAAGATTGAATTGTTAAACCGCCATCAATTAGCTGAATCATTAAAACTTGATCCTGCTAAAAAGTGGATATTAGGTACTTATCATTCTGAAACAACATTATCTGTTCCAGAAAATATCCAGCGAGTTAATAATCTTTTAGCATCTCTTGAAAAAGAATGTTCCGATTGTGAAATTCTGTTTACCAAAGCAAATTCAGATATTGGTGGCAATTTGATAAACGATATTCTTCAACAATATGCGGAGAAAAAAGATAATTTTCATTTTGTCGCATCATTAGGTCAAAAGAGATACATTAGTATTCTATACCAAGTAATTATGATGGTAGGAAATTCTTCTAGTGGTATTTTCGAAACACCATTCGTTAAACTTCCGGTCTTGAACATTGGTGATAGACAAAAGGGAAGATTAATAACATCGAACATAAAATGTTGTGATGGAACTGAACTTGGTATGCAGAATGCGTTGAAAGAACTTCAGACTGAAGAATTTCATAATAAATGTAAGATGGCAGACAATCCTTATGGAGATGGTCATGCATCAGAACGGATAGTTGAACAGATTAAATGTTATTTAAATGATAGCGACACCTTATTATAATATAGATTTATCTAAGCTTCAGAAGAACTTAGCATCATTGCGCGCGGCTTTTGAAACTTTATGGCCTAATTTTCAAATAGGGTATTCTTATAAAACGAATAACTTACCTTGGCTTGTAAAGTGGATGCACGAACAAGGGGTTATGGCAGAAGTTGTTTCAGAACCAGAGTATGAATTAGCTACTTATGTGGGTAATCAGCCTAATAACATCATACTGAATGGTCCACATAAAGGCTTAAGCAACTTATTGCTAGCGTTAAAAAACGGCAGTATTGTAAACCTTGACTCATTTGCTGAGATTGATTTCATTGAAGAGAATATCCAGTCATTCACTCATGACATCAAGGTCGGTTTGCGCATCAATTTTGATTTGGAACGCGAATGTCCTGGTGAAACTATTTCAGGTGAAGAACCTGGACGTTTTGGTTTTAATCTTGAGAATGGTGATTTTGATAAGGCATTAAACCGCTTAAGTCATCTGCAGAAAGTTAAAGTTGTAGGCTTGCATGGACATCACAGTACTCGTACAAAGAGTTTGAGAATCTTTAATAGTATAACTAGGCATCTCTGCGAAGTAAGTAAAAAGATACCTGCATTAGAATACTTGGATTTAGGTGGTTGTTTGTTTGGTGACAAACCTGGTGCTCCGACCTTTGAAGAATATGCTTCTACGGTAGTCGATGTCCTTGAAGCTTATCAAATCTCTAAAGAAGTACAACTTCTTGTTGAACCAGGTGCTGCATTGATAGCTTCACCGGTTTCTTATGTATGCTCTGTAATTGACGTTAAGGATATTAAGGATAGAAGACTTGTCTTTACTGATGGTTCTGTAAAACATGTAGCTTCTCAAATGAAAGCCCCACCTTTTGTGTCTTCTCTTAATACTAAATCCAGTAATTTGAAAGAAAAGCAAATCGTTACAGGTTATACTTGTATTGAGATGGATCGTTTCTTGACTTTAGATAATCAACCTGAGTTGGCAAAGGGTGATAGAATAACGATATATAATGTGGGTGCATATACAATGTCAATGAATCCATTATTCATAGAATATTTTCCGACAGTTATAGTCACTGATGAAAATGGTAACGAGGAAGTTGTCCGAGAGAAATGGACAACTAAAGAGTTTATTCAAAAAAGTAAATTGTAATTATGAAGAATCTTTTAATTCTTAGTCCCGGAAGACGTGTTGAAATTGTTCAATACTTTAAAGATGCTTTCCATAAGGAAAACCGAAAGGTCTATACTTTGGATATGAGCGATAAGGCTCCAGCTTTATATTTTGGTGATGAATATTTTCGTATAGATAAGGATTTTGCACATCTTGACCTCTATATCAATAAGGTTTTAGAAATTTGCAAAGAGAAGGAAATTGGCGCTATCATTACTTTGATAGATCCAGAATTAGTTCTTCTTTCTCATTACAAGCAGGAGTTTGATCAACTTGGTGTAAAGCTTATACTCTCAAATCTTGATTTTGTAGAGTCCACTTTTGATAAGTTTGAGTTTTACAATAAATATAAAGGTATTCTTAAACTAGTAGAAACTGTTGGTTCGGCAGAAGATGCTTTGAACAAACTTAATAGTAAAGAATGGGAGTTCCCTTTATTTGCTAAATTGAGAGATGGAAGTGCCAGCATTGGCATAAAGAAGATTAATAGCTTTGAGGATATTGAAGAGTTGAAGACCGAACCAAAGTATATCTATCAGCCATTTATTGCAGGAAAGGAATATGGGGTTGATACTTTCTTTGATTTAAAATCAGGGAAGCTCGTTTCTATGTTTATCAAGGAGAAACTTGCAATGAGAGCTGGAGAAACAGATAAGGCAATTTCTGTTCATTCTCAAAATGTTATAGATGAAGTTTTAAAAGTGCAGAATATCAAAGGCCTTTATGGGCCAATCGATATTGATGTATTTGTATCTAATGATGGAGAAGTTTATATCAATGAGATTAATCCAAGATTTGGAGGAGGTTATCCTCATGCCTATGGATGTGGTGTCAATTTCATGAATTTGATATTAAACAATCTGAATGGTAATGAGAATCAAGTTTCTTTAGATTCTTACAAAGAAGGCATCATGATGCTTAAGTATAACGGATTATATTTCAAGGATACTAATGACTAATCAACATGTATACATTATAGCTGAGGCAGGAGTAAACCATAATGGTCGACTCGATTTAGCTTTGCAGCTTTGCGATGCTGCAAAAGCTGCCGGTGTTGATGCCGTGAAGTTCCAAACTTGGAAAACGGAACTTATTATAACCAAAGGCACCAAGAAAGCAGAGTATCAGGAGAAAAATCTCAATAATGATGATGACCAGTTTACGATGCTGAAGAAATTGGAGTTGTCATATGATAATTTCCAGTTGGTTAAGCAGCATTGTGATGAAATCGGTATCCAGTTTCTTTCCACTGCGGATGAGACAGAGTCTCTGGATTTCTTGGTAAATTTGGGTATGCCATTTATCAAGTTGGGCTCAGGTGATATCACTAACATTCCATATCTTCGCTCTGTTGCGAAATATGGAATGCCGGTTATACTTTCTACAGGCATGGCAAATTTGTCACAAGTAGCAATAGCTTATGATACATTGCAGGAGGCTGGTGCCAAGGATATCTCTGTTTTACACTGCACAACCAATTATCCATGTCCTATGAATGAGGTCAACCTGCGTGCAATGCAGACAATGAAGGAAGCATTTAAGTGCAGGGTTGGATATTCAGATCATACCATGGGAATTGAAGTCCCAATAGCAGCTGTTGCTATGGGAGCAGAGATTATTGAGAAACATTTCACTCTTGACCAAAATATGGAAGGGCCAGACCATAAGGCTTCCTTGAATCCTGAGGAACTCAAGGCAATGGTATCTGCCATTCGCCATATTGAGCAGGCCTTGGGAGATGGAATAAAGCAGCCAAATGAGAGTGAGAAGAAAATCTCAAAGGTAGTTTTGAAACGTATTGTTGCAAGCCGTCCTATCAAGAAAGGTGAGATTCTTTCTGAGGATAATATGACCGTAAAGCGTAGCGACAATGGTATCAAGGCTTCTTATTGGGATGTTGTGGAAGGAAGAGTTGCACAACAAGATTATTCAATTGATGAAGAAATAAAACTTTAGGAGTATGAAAGTTATAGTTATCGGATTGGGGTCTATGGGAAAAAGAAGAATTCGTCTTTTGAAAGAAAGAAATGACGTTGAAATCTTTGGTATTGATACCCAAATGGAACGTGTTAAGCAAGTAACAGAGGATTTAGGTGTATCTTGTTATAATGATTTACAAGAGGCAATTGATAAGGAAAATCCTACTTGTGCCTTTGTTTGTACATCGCCTTTGTCACATGCAAAGTTAATCAACCTGTGTTTACAGAATAAACTACATGTTTTTACAGAGATAAATCTGGTAAGTGATCTGTATGATGAGAATATAAAACTTGCTCATGATAATAATTGTGTATTATTCCTTTCTTCAACATTTTTGTACGAAGAGGATACAAAGGCAATTATCAATAAGGTTCGCCCATGTAATGAGAAGTTAAACTACATTTATCATGTAGGACAGTATTTACCAGATTGGCATCCTTGGGAGAGTTATAATAACTATTTTATCGGTAATCCGAGAACAAATGGTTGTCGTGAGATTATGGCTATTGATATGCCTTGGTTGGTATCTGCCTTTGGTGATATAGCAAAAGTAAGTGCTATCAAGAGTAAGAATACTGATCTTAACATAGATTACGCAGATAACTATCTGATAACTATAGAACATGAGACTGGAGCTAAAGGTGTATTTGCTGTAGATGTTGTGTCTAGAAAAGCAACACGTCATTTAGAGGTGTATGGTGAAAAACTACATCTGACTTGGAATGGTACTTCAGATTCTTTATATGAATATGATTATCTGGAATCTAAAAAGGATCTTCAGGTAAATATAGAAGAAGAGGCAGAGCATGTTGATGGTTATGCAGATTTTATCACAGAAAATCCTTATAGAGAGGAAATAAATGCATTCTTTAATCAAGTTGAGAATGGCATTACTCCTGACTGGGATTTCGAGAAAGATAAAACTTTGCTTTCAATAATTGATGAAATAGAACAGTAAAAATGAGTAATTACAAAATTGCTTTTTGTGGATTAGGTTCGATAGGTAAGCGTCATTTGAGGAATGTTTGCGAGTATCTCAATCAAAAAGGTAATACCTTTACTATTGATTTATATCGTAGCAAAGTAGGAAGTGATGTTCCTTTGGATATTCGACCATTAGTTACATCTATCAATACTGCGTTAAATTAACATTTAATCGTCTGTAAATCAATAACTTATATTAAGAAATTCTTATGAAAACTTAA
>PPYF01462793.1_pt1 | contig 13479 bp, 6 predicted proteins | sample 1559871 | NCBI WGS metagenome assembly PPYF01 (sample SAMN08240021, study PRJNA423297) | Human gut metagenome, whole genome shotgun sequencing project. | reverse complement strand
TCAATGGATAGGAATATTAATGAGGTTAGCTTATGGCAGTTTGACCACGAAAACCATAACGAGGCTTTAAAAGAAATAATAAGAGATTCTTCATTTGAAGCTAGTGATTCACTAAACGAAAATATATTTTCTTTAAGTCGAATTTATGGAGATGAATATATTAATTTGGCTATTGCTGATTTGAGAATAGATATAGAGGATAGACTGAGTTTTGAAAAGTTTATGAGAGACTCAATATCCTATGCGGTAGCTAATAGGTTTAATACAGTCTATCCTATGGATATGGAAAATTTAAAAAATAATTTTTTTAGGATTAATACAATTTCTTTAGAGCAGATAGGTCTTGTAATATCAAGGGTTAGTGAAGATATTATAGATAGCACAATAGAAAAATCTAAGGAAATAGATCGTGCTAGGCTGCTGACAGAAAGGGCCGTTGCCGACTATAATAAAGATATAGAAAATATAAATGAAGATAGAGGAGGTCAAGATGATTTATATAGACGAGATGATAGGTCAAGAAGTAGAGATGGACGAGTTTTCACAGATGGAAGCGACAGAGGAAATAGCGATGAAGATCGAAGAGAAAACCTTGGACATGATGGAGAAGGATCTGGAATTTATGGAGAGATTTCCGAATCCAACATACGCAGTTCTAAGACTGTCTTACCTGGTAGGGAGCGAGGACATGGAGAACTGGAAGAAACTTCAGAAAATGTACGAGGAGAAAACACTTTTGCACCACCTGAAGGAAATTCAGACTCAGGCAGTGGACTTTATCAAGAGAGAGAAAGTCAAGATGATGAAAGAACAAGGATTGACAGAGAAGATGAAAAGAGAGAATCCAGAAGAATACCAAGGACAGATGAACAACTTGATGGCAACAGTGAAGAGAATGGCAATCAAGGAATACGTGGAAGCTTAGAGAATGAAATAAGTCAAAAAAAGGAAGCTGATGAAGCTTCTTTTTTTGATGACAAAAACACTGAAAATAGAAAAGATTATTGGATTGTAGAATTTAATGAAAACCACGAATTAGTTCCCGATTATAGTGGGCAGATAGTAACTAAAGATTTAATCAATATCCTAAGACAAAAAGATATTGATGTTAAAGACCATAATCAAACTCTTGGAGAAAATGAATTTGGAGAAATGACAGATGATTATATCGGATATTTCAAATTCTATTTTGACCACTATGTAGACGGCGAAGTTGTAGAGCATTATAGGATTGACCTTGGTGATGGTGAAGAAGTAAATGAGCGTGAATTTTCATATTTAGAAGAGCAAGTTGCACTAAGTGAGGAAAAATCTTCACAAGAAGAAATTAAGGAAAAGATAGAGCCTAAATTTAAGATAGGTGATCAGGTTAGATATAAAGATAAGGACTTTACCATTACAGATTTTGATGAACTAAGTGGGGGACTTAAAACTGTAACCATTAGAGATAATATGGAATATATGGGAGGTATGATTAGGGGTTCGGAAGTAATTCCATATAGAAACGATTCATACCTTGAAGAAATCTTTGAAAATCTAAGTCAAACATCAGAAAAACTAGCAGTAAAGGTTGGAAAAGAATTTATTTTAGAAGATAAGAATACCTTTGATGGAATTAACTTAATTGAAGCTGGAACTAAGGTAGAAGTTAATGGGGAAGAATTCCCTTTATATAAAGGTGAAACATTTGAAGAAAGTAGAAAGATTGATGACCTTTTAGATAGTGGAAATTATGAGATATACAAATTATCTGAGCATGAAAAACAAATTGAAAGACAAGTAGAGCAAGAAAGCTTTATAGATAACCACAATCTTGAAATTGACCAAATGATGGATAGATACAATGTTCCAAGAGAAGCAGCCGAAAACTTATTGAGGGGTAAAGAGGATTTAAAAAATCTAGGCTATGAACCTAATAAGGAAAGGCTAAGTTTTGCTAGAAATTATGACTTGAAAAATCATATCTACTCAGAATACCTAACACCATCAGAAAAGCTAGATAAAAATATAAAAGCTATTAAGATGCTCAAAAGACTTGAAAATGAAAATAGGAGTCCAAGAGAGTATGAACAAGCCTATCTTGCTGATTATCTAGGATGGGGTGGTCTTGCCGATGTCTTTGATGAAGAAAAGGGAGGACAATGGCTTGAAGCAAGAAATATTTTAAAAGAAAATCTAACAAATGATGAGTATTTGAATGCTAAAGAGTCTACTTTAACATCGTTTTATACACCTAGAGAGGTAATGAATGGAATATATAAGACTCTAACAGATATGGGATTTAAGACTGGAAATATCCTTGAACCATCTGCAGGAGTTGGTAACTTCATTGGTAATATGCCAAGTGAAATACGAAATTCTAAAGTCTATGGAGTAGAAAAAGATAGTCTAAGCGGAAGAATAGCAAGAGAGCTTTATCCTGAAGCTAATATTCAAATTAAAGGCTTTGAAGAAACAAACTTCTCAAATAACTTTTTCGATTTAGTTATAGGAAATGTTCCTTTTGGAGATTTTAAAGTTAACGATCGTGAATATAACAGAAATAACTTTCTGATTCACGATTATTTTTTTGCAAAGTCAATAGATAAGGTTAGGAATGGAGGAATTATTGCCTTCATAACATCATCTGGAACTATGGATAAAAAAGATGAATCTGTTAGAAAATATATTAATGCAAGATGTGAATTTTTAGGAGCTATGAGGCTTCCTAATACAATATTTAAAGGACTTGCTGGTACAGAAGTTACTTCAGATATTATTTTCTTGAAAAAGAGAGATTCAGTTATAGAAAGAGATGATGATTGGATTCATCTAGCAACTGATAAAAAGGGTTTGACTTATAATAAATACTTTGTAGATAATCCTCAGATGGTATTAGGGAATATGAAAGAAGTATCTGGCAGATTTGGCAATACTATTACTTGTGATGAAAAAGAAGATGAAAAGTTAAAAGACTTAATGGATATTGCAAGTAAGGAAATATCTTCAAATTCAAAATATGAAGAGGTCGAACTATTGGAAGATGAAGAATTAAGTCTTCCAGCAACAGATGATGTTAAGAATTTTTCTTACACTATTATTGATGAAGAGGTCTACCTAAGAGAAAACTCAGTCTTAATCAAGCAGAATATATCAGATAAAAATAAAGAAAAGATAAAAGATTATCTTGATGTAATGAATGCTTTAAAAGATGTAATAGAAAAACAAAAGGACTATTTTTCAGACGATGAAATAAAAGAGTCACAAGCAAAGTTAAATGAAGTCTATGATAACTTTTCAAAGAAACATGGCTTTATTAACTCCTTATCAAATACTAGAGCCTTAAAGGAAGACTCAAACTTTCCTTTGGTTTCATCAATAGAAATACTTGATGATGAGGATAATTTCAAAGCTAAGAGTGATATATTCTCAAAAAGAACAATAACAAAGGCAAAGGTAGTAGATCATGTAGATACTTCCCTTGAAGCCTTAGTCTTATCAGTTTCACAAAAAGGATATGTAGACTTTGAATATATGGAATCTATAACAAGTAAAGATAGGAACACCTTAATTGGTGAGCTTGAGGGCGAGATATTTTTAGATATTAAGGATACAGACCTAATAAATAACAGAATGCCCTTTGAAAACTTTAACAATGACGATCCATTTCATTTTTCATATGTATCGGCTGATGAGTATTTAAGTGGCAATATTAGAGAAAAGATTGGTTATCTCAATTCATATATCGGAGAAATTGAAAATGTAATAGATTTAGCACCTTCTGAAAAGAAAGACACATTATTAAACGAGTTAGGCAAACTCAAATATCAAAGAGAAAAATTACAAGAAGTTATGCCTGAAGAACTAACTGCTTCTGATATAAATGTAAGGTTAGGAGCAACCTGGATACCTCAAAAAGATATAGAAGACTTTACTTTTAACCTTTTAAAAACGCCAGGTTATGATAGGTGGAATATAAATGTTAGGTTCTCACCACATACAAGTGAATGGAACATTGAAGGTAAAAGTGTTGACTCAACTAATGACCTTGCTAACATGACTTATGGTACAAGTAGGGTAAATGCCTATAAGCTAATTGAAAATGCCCTTAACCTAAAAGATACAAAGGTATTTGATCAAGTAATAAATGATGATGGGTCTAAGACTTCTGTATTGAATAAAAAAGAAACTATGCTTGCAAGTCAAAAGCAGGAATTGATTAAAGAGGAATTTAAGAATTGGATATTTGAAGATCCTGATAGAAGATATAGGCTAGAAAAGATTTATAATGAAAAGTTCAATTCAATTAGAAATAGAGAATTTGATGGCTCTAACTTAACATTTGATGGAATGAATACTGAAATCAGACTACGAGAACATCAGAAAAACGCCATAGCAAGGACTCTTTATGGTGGAAATACACTACTTGCCCATGTAGTAGGAGCAGGAAAGACTTTTGAAATGGTAGCTTCTGCTATGGAATCTAAAAAGTTAGGACTTGCAAGTAAATCATTATTTGTAGTTCCTAACCATCTAACTACTCAAATTGGTAGGGAGTTTATGCAGTTATATCCGTCAGCAAATATTATGGTGGCCGATAAAAAAGACTTTCAACCCAAAAATAGGAAAAGATTTATTGGTAGGATTGCAACGGGAGAATATGATGCGGTCATCATAGGACACTCTCAATTTGAAAAAATACCGATGTCTAAGGAATACCAGGTAAGACATATACAAGACCAAATTGATGATATAGTTTCCTTTATTGATGAGAATAAAAGAAATAGAGGGGAAAATTTCACAGTAAAACAACTGGAAAAGACAAAGAAGAAACTCTTGGTAAGACTGGAAAAACTAAATGATGACTTTAAAAAAGATGATGTAATAACCTTTGAAGAACTAGGAGTAGATAAGTTATTTATAGACGAAGCTCATAATTACAAAAACTTATTCTTGCATACCAAGATGAGGAATGTTGCGGGTATCGGTCAGAGTGAAGCCTTTAAGTCTTCAGATATGTATATGAAATGTAGGTATATGGATGAAATGACAGATGGAAAGGGAGTTGTATTTGCTACTGGTACACCAATATCAAATTCAATGACAGAGCTTTATACTATGCAAAGATACCTTCAATATGACGATCTAAAGGCAAGAGGATTAGAACATTTTGACGCTTGGGCTTCTACTTTTGGAGAAACAGAAAATACCTTTGAATTATCTCCAGAAGGCACTGGATATAGGCAAAAAACAAGATTTTCAAAGTTTTATAATTTACCAGAATTGATGTCTATGTTTAAAGAAGTAGCAGATATAAAGACTTCAGATATGTTAAATTTGCCAGTACCAGAAGCAAGTTTTGAAGTTATTAAAACAAAACCTACTGAGGAACAAAAAGAAATACTAGAAGCTATTTCAGATAGAGCTGACGCAGTTAGAAATAATCAAGTCGAGCCAACAGAAGATAATATGCTAAAAATTACAAATGATGGTAAAAAACTTGCCCTAGACCAAAGATTAATAAACCCACTACTTCCAGATGATCCTAATTCAAAGGTAAATGTATGCGTTAAAAATATCTTTTCAATCTGGGATAAGACAAAAGAAAGCTCATCAACCCAGTTAGTATTTTCAGATATGTCTACACCAAAAGGAGATGGAGAATTTAATATCTATGATGATATTAGGAATAAGTTAGTGAATATGGGAATACCTAAAGAAGAAATAGCTTTTATCCACGAAGCAGATACAGACAAACAAAAAGATGAATTGTTCTCTAAGGTAAGAAAAGGAGAAGTAAGAGTATTATTAGGTTCTACTCAAAAAATGGGAGCAGGTACAAATGTACAGAATAAATTAATAGCTTTACATGATTTAGACGTCCCTTGGAGACCGTCTGACCTAGAGCAAAGAAGTGGTAGAATTGTTCGTCAAGGTAATGAAAATGATAAGGTAAATATCTTTAGATATGTAACAGAAAATACTTTTGATTCTTATTTATGGCAGACAATAGAGAATAAGCAGAAATTCATTTCTCAAATTATGACTTCAAAAACTCCAGTAAGAGTTGCAGAAGATGTTGATGAAGCAAGTCTATCTTATTCAGAAATTAAGGCTTTGGCTACTGGAAATCCTCTAATTAAAGAAAAAATGGATTTAGATAACGAAGTTACAAAGCTAAAAATGCTTGAAGCAAACTACAAGTCTAATAAATACAAGCTTGAAGAAAGGGTAAATAAAATTTATCCTCAAAGTATTTTAAAAACTGAAATGGAGATAAAGGCAGTTAAAGAAGATATTGCAAGTGTTGAAAAATTAGGAGAAGGAGATAGCAAATTTACTTCAATCAGTCTTGGTGCAAATAAAATTTTAGATAAGAAAGAAGCTGGAGAGAAGCTATTAGAAGAAATAAAAAAGGTAAAGATAAATGATAGCAAGGTCATTGGTAAATATAGAAATTTAGACTTACAAGTTTCATATAACTTTATGACTAATACTCACACCTTTAAACTTCTAGGAAAAGCAGAATACTTCGGAGAGTTTTCAAACTCTACTGATGGCAATATAACAAGACTTGATAATGCCATTGAAAAAATGCCTTCAAGACTTGAAAGATTAAATCAAAACCTTGAAAACTATAAAGAATCTTTAGAAAATGCCAAAGTAGAATTGACCAAACCATTTGAAAAAGCAGATGAGTTAAGGGATAAGACACTAAGACTAGCTGAAATCAATAAACTTTTAGATATGGGAGAAGTAGAAGAATTAGAAAACCAATCACCACTATTAGATGATTTAAAGAGGGCGATAGTTGATTATTCTAACTACGAGTTTTCAGAATCTAATAGCTATGAAGACTTTGACAAACTATATCCTGATTTAAGCCATATAGGACTTGCCTATACAGAAACACCAGATGGTAAGCACTCTATTCAATATGAGGTAAATTTGGAAGAAAAAACATGGACTCAGTATGTAGATAATATTGCTATTAGAACAGAATCTTTTGTAGAAGAAGATATATCTAATTCACAAGCTCTTAAAGATATGACTGAAGCCATAAAGATGTCAAGTTTTGATGATCTGGTATCAGTAGATGAAGAAGATTTAAAACAAGCACTAGGACTAGAAATAGATGATGACGGAAATTTCTATGATCCACTTGCAAAAGATCTTGATAATGATGGAATACCAGATAGGTATGACAATGATTTTAAAGATAGTGATTACTTTGAATCAACTTATGATGTAGAGGATAATCTTCACACAAGGGAAGAGAAACCATCAATATTGGGACAAATATCGAAATTTAAATCTGAAGAAGAAAAAGATAAAAATCAAGAAAAAAATGAAAAAGGACAAGAAAGATAGAGGAGAGCGAAAGGCTCTCCTTATTTAGTACAAGGAGGAAATTATGGAATACAAAGATATTAGAGAAAACTTAGAAGAAATGATGAATGATAATTACAAGGACTTTATAAAAGCACTTGTGAGCATAGAAAAAGGCGTTAATGATGAAAAGGCACTTGAAGAAGTCTATGTTTTATTTATGATCAAAGACACAACAGGTCTATTAAATGATGACTTTGACTATATGATTGATGATATGAAAGAACAAGGTAAGATTGTTGAAAATGTAAGTGATTTTGAAGAAAAAGATGATCTTATAAATCTCGTTGGCAATATAGCTGGAAAAGTAGAAAATCTTGAAAGAGAAAATGCTAATGGAGAAAAGTTCAAGGTAAGCAACTTTTCAATTGTTTCAAAAGATGACGATGGGAATAAAATTTATACCAATTGTTCAGCCTATGGAGATAAGACAAAAGATTTAGAGAACTTAAAACAAGGAGATTTTGTTAAAATATTTGGTCAAGTAAAAACAAGCATTGACAACAACGGAAAGGAACATAAGAATGTCCGTATTTTGTTTTATAAGCTTTTAAAAACAAAAGAACAAATGAAAGGACAAGAAAAAAAGAAAGAGTCTGTGCTTGGAGAAATCAAAAAATATCAGACTGAAGATAAGGGAAAGCCTAAAGAAAAGAAAGAAACATCAAAAGAAGCTGAAAGATAAACTTATGGTCGGTGTGGTCTTAGTACTGCACCGACTCTTTTTTTGTTTGGAGGAAAAAAGAGGAGAGAACACTATCTCTCCATATCCTTGCCCATATAAATTCCTAGTTTTTTCGTATCCTGTAAAGATCGTCCATTGTTTTTTTGAGGAAGAATACTCTCGCATAAGGGTATTCTTTTTTTGTTCAGTTTATTAAGTCTGTATAAAGACAAAATGTAAAAAATGGTTGTAAACAATCTTTTAAAAATCAAATAAAAATTGAATATATTCAATAAAAGTGATATAATTACTCCGAAAATCGTTACAAAGAAAAGAGGATTAGTATGGCATTGAATTATAAACCATTATGGATACTATTGGCGAAGAAGAGTTTGAAGAAAACAGATGTAATAGTTATGGCAGGGATTACCACTAATGTTATGGCACAGATGGGAAAAAATAAGCCTATAACACTTAAAAACTTAGAAAAAATATGTAAGTCTTTAGATTGTACACCGAATGATGTATTTTCCTTTGATGATAATTATATTGAATAAGAAGTATGGAGTTATGAGATATGAGAGAGATAATAATTATAGATGATGATATTGCATTATGTAATTTAATTAAAAAGTGTTTAAGTACTGATGGATATTCTGTTGATATTGCCAATAATGGATTAGACGGATATAAGAAAATACGAAATGCAAATAATTTGTGTCTGATTTTATTAGATATTATGCTTCCTGATTTTGATGGGTTTCAAGTTCTGGAGATGATAAGGGAAGAATGCACTATTCCGGTTCTAATGCTGACTGCGAAGTCTGATGATGATTCAAAAATTTATGGACTTAAACAAGGTGCTGATGACTATTTGACAAAGCCATTTAATATAAATGAACTTAAGGCAAGAGTTGAAGCTATGGTTCGTAGATATATAGATTTCAATCAGAAAAGCACAGACCAGTCTGATATACTCACAATAGATGGTATGCAAATAGATAAGGAAAATAGAATTGTAAAAATAAGTGATAATAACATAGAATTAACAAATAAAGAATTTGATTTATTGTATTTTCTTGCGTCTAATAAAGGGAGGATTTTTACAAAAAAACAAATATATACGAATGTTTGGGAAGAAGATTATCTTTTTGATGATAGTAATATCATGTCTTTTATCAGTAAGCTTCGAAAAAAAATAGAGCCTAACCCTGAAGAACCAACTTATATTTTGACAGTTAGGGGCGTGGGTTATCGTTTTAGTAAGGGGGTATGATATATGGATGTAAAAATCATCATAATCTTATTATTGATATTTGTAATTTTTTGTTTGTTAAAAAAAATTACCAACATAAAAAAAGAAATAAACAGTATTCAGGAAGTACTCGTTGATATAAAAAATGGTGATTACAATCGCAGAATTTTAATTAAGAAAAATGAAACTACAGAAAAGATCTGTCATGATATAAATGAGATAACTCTACAAAGTCAGAACAAGCTAATAGAACAAAAGCAGTCAGAACAGGCGTATAAATCGCTTATGACAAGTTTGTCTCATGATGTGAAAACTCCTTTAGCATCTATGGTCGGGTATTTGGAAGCAGTGCAAGAGGGAATTGTTACGGGAGATGAGAAGGAAGATTATATAAAAATTTCTTTAAGTAAGGCACATTACTTGAAGGATTTTGTAGAAAAACTCTTTGATTGGGTAAAGTTAGATTCAGGAGAATGGAAGTTTTCTTTTGTAGATAAAGACCTGAATGAATTAACAAGAAATGTGATAAGCGACTGGATTCCTATTTTTGAAGAAAAACATATAAGTTATGAAATTGAAATTCCGGAACAGGAATTCTATATAAAGATAGATGAAAATGCCTATTTTAGGAGCTTAAACAATATTATAAACAATATTATTATTCACAGTAATTGTGATAGAGTACACTTGAAATTAGAAGAATCGGATACAAAAGCTACTTTGATGATTTTAGATAATGGAAATGGTATAAGTGAAAAGGACTTACCATATATATTTGACAGGATGTATCAGGCAGATAGTTCAAGATTAACAAAAGGATCGGGACTTGGCTTATCAATTGCTAAAGAATTGTTAAGAGTGAATAATGCCAAAATAAGGGTAAGTAGTATACCTAACATAAAAACTGTCTTTACTGTGGAGTTTGCAATGTAAGTAGCTGATTTAGAAAGCCCCTTTTGGGGCTTTTTTTATTGAAACAAGATAAAAACAAGGGTGTCGCAAGATTATGGCAAGGTTAATCATTTATAATATTTATTGTAAGGAGGTGCGATATGTTCTTGATAAAAGCTGAAATAAAAAAATGGAAGAGAAGTAAAATTTTGATAGGTATTATTATACTAACTGTTATCTTGAATTTGTTTGCAATTGAAAGAGCATTTTCAATTTCAAGAGAAAGTCCTATCATGGATAGTTTTGGAGACTTATATTGTTTAGCGTTTAAGAATATAACTTTTGTGTTCTTGCCAATCGTAATTGGAATGATTTCTACAATGTTATTTTTTGACGAAAGGAAGAATGACACTTTAAAGAATGTACTAATAACTTCGGTTAGTAGATTTGAAGTATTTTTTGCAAAATTTATTTTGATAGAATTACTGACTATATTTTTGATGGTATTAACATATATGTCATCAGTTTTGGGTGCAGTATTAAGTGCCGGATTCGTAGATTTTAATTTAATTACATTAAAAGAGGCAGCAATATTATATATGCTTGCAGCTTTATTAATTCCGATTGCAATGCTTCCGGTAATTTATATTGCTACTTTTTCTAAGAGTTATGTTTTACCTATTTCTATGTGCTTGCTTTATTTAGGAATTGGGATATTTGGAGCTTCGATATTAGTTCATATACATCCGCTTGCAAGTTTATTAGGGGTTTATCAAAATGTATCATCGGCTGCCAAAGAAATGGTAGAAAACAGTATAGGTGGATATTCGTTAAATGTATCGCAGTTTAGTTGTTTGTTACCTATTTTAACAATTGGAACACTATTTTTTGTGTTCTCTATAAAATCTATGAAAAGACAAAATTATTAAGGAGAAAAAAGAAAATGAAAAACTATATTATTGAAACAAAGAATTTAACAAAAGTGTATGGAGAACAAAAGGCTGTAAATTCGGCAAATTTACACATTGAAAAAGGTTCTATATACGGGCTATTAGGACGAAATGGAGCAGGAAAGACCACTATTATGAAGATGATACTGGGACTTACTGATATTACGAATGGTGAAGTAAGTGTTTTTAACCAAAATATAAAAGGTAATGAGAAAAAGATTTATCCAAGAATTGGTGCGATTATTGAAACACCCGGATTTTATCCTAATCTTACAGGGACGGAGAATTTGGAAATATTTGCACTGCTTAGAGGAACGGCTTTCCCTGATGCGGTAAAAAATGCTTTAGAAGTAGTTGGCTTACCACATAAAGATAAGAAACTATTCGGAAATTACTCTTTAGGAATGAAGCAGAGACTTGGGATTGCTAATGCAATTTTACATGATCCAGAGGTTTTAATTTTAGATGAACCGACAAATGGCTTAGATCCCATTGGAATAGCGGAAGTTAGAAATTTTATAAAAGATTTAAGTATAAAAAAAGGAAAGACAATTTTAATCTCCAGTCATATTTTATCTGAAATAACACTTCTCGCTGATACAGTTGGCATTATAGATAAAGGGGTTCTTTTAGAAGAAAGCAGCATGGAAGAATTAAATAAAAAAAATAGAAAGTATATTATGTTGGAAGTGTCTGATGTATCAAAGACGACTATTGTGTTGGAAAAAGAGTTCGGAATAACCAACTATTCTGTTGAAGATAATAATCATGTAAAGATATATAGTCACGGATTAGATATGGCAAAAATTAATAAGTCATTAGTTATGAATGGAATATCGGTGGCTTCATCACAAACCTGTAATGATTCTTTGGAAGATTACTTCAAGAAGATAACCGGAGGAGAGGGAATTGCTTAATTTAGTTAAAGTAGAGTTTCTTAAATTGAAAAGGAAAAAGATTGTTTGGATGATGTTTCTGGCAACACTCTTAATGCCATTGCTTGCCACTATATACTTTGGGAATATAGACCTTTCAGACAATGCAATGAAATATTTCAAATGGACAATCTTTAGTTATAATTTATGGCTGATTTTACCAATTATATTAGGAATATTTTCCACAATGATTGTGTCTATGGAGTATGAAAATGACACTTTTAAAGCATTATGGATTGTTCCGATACAAAAGACGAAGCTTTTAATTAGCAAATTTATAATTGTGTTTTTATATACTTTAGTCTTTATGGGTTTATCAATTCTCTTTACACTTCTTTTTGGAAGAATTATTCATCATATAGAGATGGATCACTTTTTGTTGATTTTTCTCATTAGAAAGTGTTTTGAGATTAGTGGACTTTTATCAGTTTCCATGCTGCCTATTTTATCTATCGCATTTTTAACAAAAAAATACATTTTACCGATTTGCATTACGATTGTTTATGCCTTTTCGGGATTTGTAATTTTAATGGTTAATATGTATATACACCCATTATCAAGCTCTACAGCAATTGTTTTGAGGGATGTCCCGGGAATAATATTAAATCATGATATAAATATATTTTATTCTCTTCTTTGTATAGGGATATGGGTCGTCGGATTTACAATAGTTACAAAATTATTATTGAAAAGGAGAGGATGGTAAATGAAGACACTTTTATTAGCTGAATATAAAAAACTTCACAGATCAAAATTGATATTTTTGCTTGTATTTGCACTCATAATGACTTTGGGAGTTGTTTTTCTTCAAGGACAATTTACATTTAGTGGGGAAAAGTATATAGACACATTTGGATGGTATATTTTACAGGTGCATTCTTTGACCACATATTTTGTCTTGCCAAGTTTGATAGCATTGTTTGGAGGATATATTATTTGTCGTGAGGAACAAGAAGATGTACTGAAATCATTAAGGCTAATACCGATAGACGAGAGTAATATGATTACTGCAAAAATGATAATTACTCTATTAGGTAGTATTTTTGTTTATTTAATACTATTTACGGCATCCTTAATTATAGAAGCGGTATTGCATTTACACGCAGTAAATATGAGTGAAGTAGTTCACTATTTTGTTGTATATGTATTAACTGGAATAAGCGTTTTTATGGTAATATCTCCAATTATTGCACTTATTGGACTTGTTAAAAGGAGCTACTGGATAGCTCTGATTATCGCTGAGATGTACTCTTTTGTGGGAATATTTTTTGCCTCAAAGGAAATTTTAAGAGCCATTTATCCAATATCATCTGTGTTTATTTTGTCAGGAGCGTATGAAACATCCATGTTGGAATTTGCGATTAGTGTACTTGTAAATTTTGGTTGTTGCTTTATTTCATATAAAATATTAAAGGG
>PPYF01099816.1_pt1 | contig 13479 bp, 10 predicted proteins | sample 1559871 | NCBI WGS metagenome assembly PPYF01 (sample SAMN08240021, study PRJNA423297) | Human gut metagenome, whole genome shotgun sequencing project. | reverse complement strand
GGATTAAGATTATAATGAAGCCACAAAGGTAGGAAGGAAAAGAGGGGAAAAAAACACGCACGAGGCCGAATGCTTACCATTGGAGTAGTCATCTATATTTTTATTGGCAATTAAATTGAAAGTCTTTTTACTTTTACATGCAATTATATAAATGGTATCGGTCGAGTTATGTATTTCTGACAGAGCTTTGTGTATGCATCCTTTGCAACCATTACCCAATATGGTAACAAGGTGGGTGGCATTGTGGATTTGTGATTTCTCAACTCCGACTTCATCAAACAGTTTTTGAAGGCATTTGTCATTATTGGACATACAGCTTGCCAGGAACAGTCCTCCACATAGAATGATTGAGTAGTTCTTTTTCTTCATTTTTTCCGGCCTTGAAGTGTGAAACACCTGAATACCAGTTTGTTTTCGTCAAACTGAGGATTGTTTTCATTATTCTCTGAAATATACAGGCCTTTTTTACCTACGAAGCACAAGTGATGGGCATAGGTGTTGCCGGGAAATTTTGTTTCACCAATAATTTCATAGTCTTTGTTTAGAATGATGATGGAGAAACTTTGATGCGGATTGTTGGAGAATGGTTTTATATTATCATCCGGCATTAAGGCAAACCGATAGAATACTTTTCGGTATTTATCATACATCAAGTGGTGGTAATGGGGCTGTAATCCTCTGTCATGTATGGTTTTGAATAAATCAATTTGTAAATTTTGGGAGACTGGACGCACGTGGGGCAGATAATGGCTTTTAGCATTATACGCTTTTTTATGTTTGAAATCAGAAGATACAAATATGCTGTCATATTGTCCCAGTGAAACAACAACTTCTTTACCTGTATATGTGTAACTGATTTCAGGGTCATACAGAATGTAGTCTATCTCATCTTTGTTAAAAATAGATGGGTATCGTAGTTCTGTCCACCCTAGTTTTTTTTTATGAAGGTCTGCATAAGCAAATATGGGTATTTTATCCCATTCATCTTTTTTACGGGGATATTTTAATAATGATTGACTGAAATATAAAATAGAATCCTTAATTATGGCAGGTCGATATGTATAACTCATGCAACAAATGTGGTCGAAAGCATGAAAGTTTACGCTGTCTTTCCAAAAGCTATTCTTATTTTCCACTTCTCCTTTTTCATTGATAATTCCAAAAACTCCATTCCAAGTTGTAATTAAAAAATGCTTTGAGCTAAGTGGAAAACAGCCATTAGTTGATGGCATTGCATTTCTCCCCTCTTTTTGTAGATGAATTGTTTTAATAACTTGTTTGGTATCCAAATCATAGATATGAACTTTATAGCTTGCTTTTTCATTCAAAAAGGAAAGATACTCATGTCCGTTTTCTTCAAATTGGAATATAGATTTGCTTTCATAATGTGTATGTTCATCTATAGACAGGCAGATGGAGTCTGTAGCTGTTAATTCTGTACCATAGTCTATTGGACGAGAAGGAGATGAACATGATGCTCCTAGAAGCAGATAAGTGAAGATATACAAAAAATATTTCATACACTATAGATTAAATATAGGGTATTTAATTATCTTCAGTTTGTAGATTGGATCAACTAATTATGAATAGGAAAGATCTTAAATACCCTATGGAATGATTTGCTAGTCGGTTAAATTAATTGGGAGCTCCTTCATCTCTTCCGCACCTTTGGTTTGGGTCTTCATAACAATTATTGAATGAAAAATTTACACAAGAAGACGCTCCATCGAAATACCAGCATTTATCTCCTTCACCGGGAGGTCCGTAATCACTGCGAGCATTTCCGTTTTCTGTGTTGCTCGGAAGAGGTGCATCAAACTTTAATTCTTGTCGGGAAGAATAGATCTCTACGCTAGTCAAACAAAGAATGACTAGGACTAAAAAAAGTGATTTGTTTTTCATAAGATCTGCTTTTAAAGGTTAGTATATAGTTAACTTCACAAATGTACATTAGAATTTTATTATATCAAATATATTTTGGAATATTTTTCAGAATATATTGTTGGGTAACCGGTTTATATGCAGTGATATAATTGAATGTGACTTATATGATGTGCTAAATTTATGCTTTTTATTATGAAGAAAATAAACCTATTTAGTTCTAAAACTATTAATAAAGTTCTTTATGTACCAACTCTTCAAACAGCAATGCATATTTTGCAACGACTGCTTCGGCGTATTTCTTCCCTTTTCCGGCACTTGCTTTTTTTGGATTGCCTATACCGGTGTCTTGCGAAACTTTTTGCCAGTTCCTCGGAATCCATGCCACTTTTTCATTCAACATTTGTGAGGTGAACTTCTTATAATCTCCGTTTCCGGCTTCGTCTAAATTTACCAATTCCGGATGATAATGCATCATAACAGAAGTTTCCAATTCATCTGCATGGTCACCCGGTTCATCAAAGTACTCTTTAGCAGGAACAAAGGCAAACCATTCGCTGCTGGCTATCAGGAAGTCGGGATAGTCCAGTGACAAGTCACGTATCATACTTTTGAATGTATTGCCGCCATGTCCGTTGATAATGACCATTTTGCGGTATCCCTGGGCGTATAGAGAGGCAACTATGTCGCTTAAAATCGCTTTTTGCGTTTCATAGCGATAATGGATGCAGAAATCCAGCTCGCGTTGTCCCGGATTCTGTGAACCGGCAGTGACGTAAGGCATGACCATGCAACGAATACCGTAATGTGTTTTTGCCAGTTTTGCAGCATCTAGTGCGATGTCGTGGCTCAGAATGCAGTCTGTCAGATAAGGCAGGTGCAGATTATGCGGTTCGGTAGCTCCCCAAGGGAGGAGGACCAAATCATATTTCAATGGTTTTACCTTGCCGTAACAGGTTACGGCAAGGTCTAGTTCTTTATCCATTATTTATAAGAATTTTTAAAGATATGCAGGATTTCTTCGTCTGTAATCGGGCGTGGGTCGAGAGTGAACAGTCCTCCCATCGTATCTCTTGCATTTTGCAGGAATTTGGGGAAATCTTCGGATTGGATACCAAATTCGCTCAGTTTGATAGAATGTACTTTACATTCTTTTTGCAGTGTAATCAATGCATCAATGAAATCGGACGGACGGTTGCTCTTTTTCTGGGTCATCATTTCAGCCATTTTCATGTAACGTTTTGTACAGTCATGCCGGAAAGTTTCGAAGTATGCCTCAGACAAGGCAATGAGTCCTGCTCCATGAGGAAGTTGTGGATAATAAGCACTCATGGCATGTTCTAATGAATGTTCGGAAGTGCAGCTTGAAGTGGCTTCCACCATGCCTGCCAAGGTGCTGGCCCAAGCAATTTTGGCACGCGCTTTCAAATTCTTTCCGTCGGCTACGGCTACTGGCAGATATTTGTAGATCAGACGGATGGCTTCTAAGGCGTAAAGATCACTGATGGGTGTTGCACAATTGGCGATAAAACCCTCTGCGGCATGGAAGAATGCATCGAACCCTTGATAGGCGGTGAGGTGCGGAGGAATGGAAACCATCAGTTCCGGGTCTACAATAGATAAGGTAGGGAAGGTCAGCTGGCAACCGAAGCCTATCTTTTCTTGAGCCGTTTCGTGGGTAATCACTGTCCATGGATCCATTTCTGTTCCGGTTCCGGCGGTGGTAGGGATGGCGATAATGGGAAGTGCTTTGGTAACAGGGCGTCCTTTACCACTACCCCCTGATACATAATCCCAGTAGTCACCATCGTTGCAGGCCATAACAGCTATACTTTTGGCTGAGTCGATGGAACTTCCGCCTCCCAGTCCTACTACAAAGTCGCACTTTTCCTCCCGGCAGATGGCGGCTGCTTCCATGACGTGTTCTTTGATGGGGTTGGGAAGGATTTTATCGTAAACCAGTGTTTCTACATTATTCAGTCTTAATTGGGCAAGTACTCTCTCCAAATATCCATATTTCCGCATGGAAGTTCCGGATGAGATGACGACCAGTGCCTTTTTTCCCGGTAATTTTTCACTGGATAATTTCTTGATTTCTCCGCAGCCAAATACTAATTTGGTAGGGATGTATAAACTAAATACAGGATTTGCTTTCATGTTCTTTCGTATTTAAAGTTTCACTGGTAACAAATGTAGGAAAATAATAGTTTGCTTGTTTAAGTAATTTGTTAAATTTTACATACTGCCGGATTGTATTCGTTTTCTTTAATTCAGTTTGAGATAGATACGTTTTTTCGATTATACTCGAAAAAAGAAATAAACAGTGTTTTTTTTTCGATTATACTCGAAAAAAACTATCTTTGTGGGAAAAGATTCGAGTATGGACGATAAATGGAAAGCTTTAGAAAAGTATAACCTTTGGGGTGGAAATACGTATCAATTGGGACTGGAACGGAAATCTTATACCGACAAGATTGGCAATTTTGTGGGGAATAACTTGGTGAAGGTACTTATAGGACAACGTCGTTCGGGCAAAAGTTATATTCTCAGGCAAATTGCTTCAAGTCTTGTCTCGGAACGAGGAGTAAATCCGGCTAATATCCTATATATAAATAAGGAGTATCTGGAATTTGATTTTATTGATGATTATAAAGCATTGGAAAGTCTGTATCGTTTTTATCGGGAAAAGCTTAAACCGCAAGGAAAAGTATATTTGTTTTTCGATGAAATTCAAAATGTGGATGGCTGGGAAAGGTTTGTAAACTCCCATTCGCAAGACTTTGTCGAAGAGAGTGAATTGTTTATCAGCGGTTCTAACTCTAAAATGCTTTCCAGTGAACTTGCCACTCTTTTGTCGGGACGTTATGTAGAATTTCATATATTCCCCTATAGTTATGCTGAATATTTACAGTTGATGCAGCAACCTGCCGGTCGGGCTTCTTATTTGGCCTATTTACAGAAAGGCGGTTTGCCCGAATTGTACAACCTGCCCACTGTCGAGTCAGAAAAACAGTATGTCGCTTCTGTGAAAGATACGATTTTGTTGCGTGATATAGTGAAGCGTAAACCCGTTCGTGATGTAAGGTTATTGGATGATATTTTTATTTATTTGGTGAATAATGCGTCCAATCTGTTTTCCGTTCAGCATATTGTTAATTTCTTTAAATCCAAGAACCGGAAGGTGAGTTATGATACCTTATCTAATTATCTAGGTTATATAGAAGAAGCTTTTCTTGCTTATAAAACAGAACGTTACAATATAAAAGGAAAGGATGTGGTGGCAGGTAATTGCAAGTATTATCTGAATGACTTGTCCTTTAAGAATTTTCTTTATCCGGGCTTTGCTTATGGAGTCGGGTATTTGTTGGAGAATGCAGTATATTTGGAACTTCGTCGTTTAGGCTATATTGTATATACAGGTTCTTTTCGGGATAAAGAAGTTGATTTTGTTGCTATGAAGGACGATAGAGTGATTTATCTTCAAGCAACTTACATGTTGGAAACGGCACAAACCATGGAACGGGAATATGCTCCTTTGCTGACGATAGGTGATAATTATGAAAAATATGTCGTTTCCATGGATGAGGTACAATTCCCTTCCAATGAAGGGGTCAGGCATATACAGGCTTGGAATTTAAAGGAAATATTGTAGGAAATCAGTTTCTCTTTTTAATATACAGTTTTTGGTAAGAGTTGTCAAAACTCTGATGATATTGTCTGTAGTCTATTATCCAATGTTGCTCACCGCTCCCCCGGATATGTAGAGCAGGAATAGCACCGAAGAGGAGAGTATAGTGGATATTATTTGCTTATGTGCAGTTGGCGCAAACATACGATTGGCATATCAGTCTGTATATCAGTATTCCGCTTATCTTTGCAGTCACTATCGGGCTGAGTCTGCTTTCTTATTATTATTTTGAGAAACCGGCCAACCGCTGGGTAAAACGAATTTTAAATAAACAATAATAACTAGTTCATGGAAAAACAATTATCAGAAAAACTGCCACGCGTTGAGGTGGTGGATGCTTTACGGGGATTTGCAGTCATGGCAATTCTTTTAGTGCATAGTTTGGAGCATTTCATCTTTCCGGTTTATCCGGTAGACCAGCCTGCATGGTTGAATATACTGAATGACGGGGTATTCAATGTTACATTTACTTTATTGGCTGGAAAATCGTATGCCATTTTTGCTTTGCTGTTTGGATTTACATTTTATATTCAGTCGGCTAACCAACAGCGTAAAGGAAAAGATTTTGGTTATCGTTTTCTGTGGCGTTTGCTGTTATTGGTAGCTTTTGCTACGCTGAATGCAGCTTTTTTTCCGGCAGGAGATGTGCTGTTGCTGTTCTCGGTAGTGGGAATCGTATTGTTTGTGGTGCGCAAGTGGAGTGACTGTGCCATACTTGTTACGGCTATTTTGTTTTTATTGCAGCCCGTTGAGTGGTATCATTATATAGTAGGTCTGTTTGATCCTTCTCATACTTTGCCCGATTGGGGAGTGGGCGCGATGTATAAAGAAGTGGCGGAATATACCAAAGAGGGGAGTTTGTGGGAGTTTTTGGGTAAGAATATGACCTTTGGTCAGAAAGCCAGTTTATATTGGGCTCTGGGAGCAGGGCGTTTCTGGCAGACTGCCGGCTTGTTTTTGATGGGATTATACATCGGACGCAAACAATTGTTTGTTACTTCCGAAAAACATACTCGTTTTTGGGTGAAGGCTCTTATCATTTCCGCTATCTCTTTTGCTCCGCTTTTCCAACTGAAAGAGTTGATTATGGCTAGTGACAGTGAACTCATTCGCCAGACTGCCGGAACTGCTTTTGATATGTGGCAAAAGTTCGCTTTTACATTTGTACTGGTTGCTTCTTTTGTATTGCTTTATCAACGGGATAGGTTCAGGAATTTTGTATCAAATCTTCGTTATTATGGTAGGATGAGTCTGACCAATTATATCACCCAATCTATTGCCGGAGCTATTATTTATTTCCCTTTCGGATTTTATCTGGCTCCGTACTGTGGATATACGTTGAGTTTGTTGGTTGGTTTTGTACTCTTTTTGTTGCAAGTACAGTTCTGCAAGTGGTGGTTGAAAGGACATAAGCAGGGACCGTTAGAGAGTCTTTGGCATAAATGGACCTGGATGTATTCCAAAAAATAAGGAACTCTGGGCAGGAGTTGCATATGCTATACGGAAGAGAGGAAAAGGCAAAAAGTAATTTGTCTTTTCCTCTCTTCCGTATAGGGACTGATTCTTGTTTCCCAAGTTTCCCGAATATCATAAAAAGGATATCAGTTCAGGATTATAATCAATTGTTTTTGCCTTCTATCTGAATTTGAATTGCTTGTCCTGTACGTTGCAGACATTCTATAAAAATAGAAAGATGATTGGTCTTTTGCATCAACTCACATATAATTTCCTTTTCTTCTGTGCACCAAGGTTCATAAGCACGTGGAAAAGTTTCACGTTGTTTATGGATATAAGGTGGAAGGACTGTTTTCTGAATGCCTAACTCTTGGACTTTTTGTTTTATACGGCAAATATCTTCTTCTGTACAATCATTAAAAGATTCTTTTGTAAAGAACCCCGGATATTTTTGGTCAATGTCAAGATTGATTGTAGGCTTAGATAGGGATTGAAAGGTTTTTTCTCTGCTTTCTAGTTCCTTTATCAGATTGTTGATGTACTCATCGGCTTGAACAGATGATACAACTATGGAACATTCGTGGCGGGAGTATTCTTTATGGCGGTTGGCGGATAACCAGTTGAAAGAACCCTCTATAAGTGTATGGTTATCAATGGCCAATGATTTATTGTGGATACCTTTTACTTCAATGAGGGTTGCGCCATTTTCTATTAATATGTTCCGTCCCTCTTCGGCACGGCTGAGCAACTGATTGGTTTTCGTATCATAATCTAGAGACGAATCGGTGTAGACTGTGACATCCACTCCTCGTTGTACCGTGTGGCGTATCAGCGGAACCAACTGGTCGTTTTCTATGGCGTGGATAGATATGAATGGAGATACAATCAGCAGACGGTGTCTTGCTTTTTCAAAAGCTTGGTGCAGAACCTGGATATGCTCTTCTGTGGTGGACAGACGAAGGGTGGGGTGGTAGGTGCACAGCGGAACTTCCTGTTGGTAAATAAAGTTGTTGGAAATCTCGTTGGATGGATCATCGAAAAGCCATTTAGCCATATTTCCTACCGGGGTGTTTTCTTCCGGATGGAAAATATTCATGTTGCCAAAAACAATGAAATGATGCTGAGCGCGCGATATCGCTACATTGAGCATATTGTATTTTCCATCACGCTCCATAAAAAGAGAATGGTCTTCGGGAGAGTTGACTGTTGAAAAAAGAACAATCGGACATTGGGCACCTTGCAGGGAATGTACTGTGCCGATGATCATATCTTTATATTTCTCATTTCCTGATATTTTTTGTATTTGATGCCGTATTTCGGCTTCTTGGGCTTTAAAAGGAGTTACTACGGCTACAATTTCATGAATAGGCTTTTTATAGGTCTTTTCCAGATTATCTTTTTCCAGTTCCAGCCAACAGACAATGGCTTCCGCTTCAGCCCGGTTGAGGCGACTTCCTGTTTTTCCAGGGCTGCTGTAACTGTTGATGTGTACATATCCTTTGGAAGGGAGGGACTTGTATTTTACTTCGTTACCTTTTTTAGGAAGTAACCTGCCGTGGTAAACATAATCATTGCAATAGGCAATAATGGAATCTACGCATCGTCTGTGTTCGGTCAGAAAAGCTCCTTTTTCACCTTTTACTGTAAAATTACAGCTTTTACGTGCCAGTTTCATTATACTTCCGGAAGAAGAAAGGAAACCATTGTTTTCTAAAAAACGGTATTTTTCCGAGGACTGGTTGGAAACAATGCCCAGATTCTTTAAATTAATGAATGAATATTCATCAGAAATGGACCATACAGGCTCTATTTGTTGAATATCACCTACTAAAATCGCTTGCTTGGCCAAACTGAAGGAGGGAACGGCAAGTTCGGGTGAAACTTGTCCGGATTCATCTACAATCAACAGATCTATTCCATTGTATAAAGGAATATCCCATTTTCCGTTCTCCGCATAGGTCATATACTTGGGTAGAGAATGGAAAGTAGAGATGAAAACAGGCATTACGCAAGCCAAACGTTTTAATCTTTGGGTATAGGCTTCTTGTGTGCGCTGCTTGCCTTCATCGCACTTGCTTAACCGGTGAATAAACTCGGCTTCCCGATAATGTATGGCATACCAGAACATTTGATACCGATAGCTGATATCCAGCCTTACTGCCATGTCTTCTGTATAAGGCAAGTTGCCATACTCAGGGTTGGAACTTATTTTTTCGTAACGTTCTTTGAATTCTTCTGTCAAAGTCCACTGTTCTATTACTTTGTCATAGGAGGGTAATGGCTCATGGAATTTGCGGATAAACTTCTGTAATATATTGTTTTCCTTCCGGTTTCCGTATTCTGTTGTTTCGGCAGCTTGGATACAGAGAATAATCTTTTTTTGGAGAGCTTGCATTTCTTTACGGAGAAATTGCCGGCATTTTGTTTCGTCTTGATAGTTTTTCTTGAAAAAGTTATTGAAGCATTGCAGATAGAATTGTTTGTACTCTTCTTGACGTTCAGGTGTATCGTATGCTGCCGGAAATCCATCCCCTTTGGGGTTGAACATCATTTTGTACTGTTGTTGCAGCTCTTTTTTCCCTGACAGATATAGGCCTAATGTATCCAGTTCGGGTAGCCAGCGGTTGGACAACCGGGGATGTGTTGTGTCATTGGTTGTTTCCGCTTTGAAATCCTTTAGGATATTGGTGATCGCCTGATTATTAGCTGAACTTGCAACTATAATTTCCGGCTCTTCCGGATTGTTTAGAATGTTATGAGCAAGTCTGTTTGCGATGACAGTTTGCAGAAAAGTGGTTTTTCCTGTTCCCGGAGGACCGTTGACGACAAAAATATCAGCACATTCCGGTGTTGTGTACATTGCTAGTGTTTCGCGTTGAGATATGGACAAAGGAAAGTCGCTGCTCATTTGTGCCCAGTGTTCTTGGTTGCAATATACTTTCCGGTTAGTTGGAATAGGAAGAGCGTTAGCAGATTTTGTTTGTATTAATAAATTCAACAGGGGATGTGGAGTGGTATTGTCATCTTTTAAGAGTTTGTCATATAGTGTGATTATGGGCTGTGCCATATTGCGCTCGGAGGCTTTTATGATAATGATTTCTGGATTATCATAGTAATTCATTGTGCTGAAAGTTTTGCCGGTTGCTTTCTTGAAAAGCTGCTCGCATGCTTGCCAATAGGCCTCCCATTTTGTTTCTTCAGTGTTAAAATTGGATAGTAGTTGATCTACTTTTGAAAGAGAAGCTATAGTGCGGTCATTGGCTGCATTAGGCTCCAAAAATTTACGAATAAATATTGGGATTCTGTCTGATTCGTTCTCGCATACGGTTAGTTTGCCGTCAGGCAACATGGTGGCAGTAATCAAGAAGGGATATTCCGGTCTTTCTGATTGGGAAGTCCAGCCGTTTTCAAATTCGGGCAAAAGAATACAAGGAGCAATCATTACTTTTTATTTTTCATTGCTGTCTTCTGCTTTCCAATCAGGGAAAATAACAGGAATACTTTTGAGAGGAATGAATTTAAGTATCTTGTCACCAATGTTTAGGGTGATTCGTGGTCCTTTGAGAGCAATAGCTTTGCGCTCTGCATCTTGAAGACAAGTTTTCCAGTATTTTAGTAAGGTCTGGTCCATTTGTTTTTACGTTTGTGTGATGGAATAATTTACAAATATAAGAAAATAGGTGAAAAGAATACGGTAATTGGGGTAACAGTCCTGAATTTATGATTTTTTTACATTAAGAGGGATTGGAGATGTCGGGATAATCATAAGGATAAAAATTCATTTAAAAAAGAAATTGAGTATTAGTGTTTTTTATGGTATATTTGAAGAGCGAATTTTAAAATAGGGCTTCTTGCACTATAATTTTAATCGATGAATAATACCATGAAAGAAAGATTGCTCTTCTTGATATGTTTTTTATGCATATCATTTATGTTAAAGGCGGCGGATAAGCCAGTAATTAAAATTAGTACAGAAAATGTAGACCTTATTTACCGGGTTGGTGATAATGGACGTCTATATCAAAGTTATTTGGGAAAAAGGTTGAATCATGCTACAGATATTGCCCACTTGCCGCAGGGCAGCGAAGCATATCTTACTCATGGCATGGAAGATTATTTTGAACCGGCTATTCATATAGTGCATAATGACGGCAATCCTTCTACTTTGTTAAAATATGTATCTCATACTCGGAATCAAGTGTCGCCGGGGGTAGATGAAGTAGTGATTACTATGCAGGATGATAAATATCCTGTAACTGTAAAACTTCATTATGTGGCTTACCAGAAAGAAAATCTAATAAAGACTTTCACTGAAATCAGTCATCGGGAAAAGAAACCTGTGCAGCTTCATAAGTACGCGTCTTCCATGTTGCACTTGAATCGTGCCAACTATTTCCTGACTGAATTCTCGGGAGACTGGGCCAGTGAGGCGCATGTGAAGGAACAGCCTTTGGAATTTGGTAAAAAAACGATTGATACCAAGTTGGGAGCACGTGCCAATATGTTCTGCTCTCCTTTCTTCCAACTTGCATTGGACGGAAAGTCAGAAGAGAACCAAGGTGAAGTGTTGGTCGGAACATTAGGATGGACAGGTAATTTCAGTTTTGTATTCGAAGTAGATAATAAGAACGAACTGCGTGTTATTTCGGGTATTAATCCGTATGCTTCGGAATATAGTCTGAAACCGAATGAAATCTTCCGTACTCCCGATTTTTATTTTACTTACAGTTTTAAAGGTAAAGGACAGGCTAGCCGTAATTTCCATGATTGGGCCCGTAAATATCAGGTAAAGGATGGGAACCAGACTCGTATGACTTTGTTGAATAATTGGGAAGCCACCTATTTTGATTTTGATGAAGCGAAATTGGTGAAGTTGATGGATGATGCAGTAGAACTGGGTGTGGATATGTTTTTGTTGGATGATGGTTGGTTTGCCAACAAGTATCCGCGCAGTGGTGATCATCAAGGGTTAGGTGACTGGGATGAAACGGCTGACAAACTTCCTCATGGCATTGGTTATCTGACGGAAGCCGCCAAGAAAAAAGGTATAAAGTTCGGTATCTGGATTGAACCGGAAATGGTGAATCCTAAGAGTGAGTTGTATGAAAAGCATAAAGACTGGGTGATTCATCTTCCGAACCGTGACGAGTATTATTTCCGTAACCAGTTGGTTCTGGATTTGAGTAATCCGAAAGTACAGGATTATGTGTTCGGAGTTGTGGACAATTTGATGACAAAATATCCTGATATCGCTTTCTTCAAATGGGATTGCAATAGCCCTATTACAAATATTTACTCTGTTTATTTGAAAGACAAGCAGTCACATTTATATATTGATTATGTGCGTGGCTTGTATAATGTATTGGAACGTGTGAAAGCAAAATATCCTGATCTGCCGATGATGCTTTGTTCCGGTGGCGGTGGGCGTTCGGATTATGAGGCTTTGAGCTATTTTACAGAATTCTGGCCTAGTGATAATACCGATCCTATTGAACGTTTATTTATTCAGTGGGGATTTTCACAGGTGTTCCCAGCCAAGACAATGTGCGCTCATGTTACCACATGGAATAAGAATAGCAGTGTGAAATTCCGTACGGATGTGGCTATGATGTGCAAACTCGGTTTTGATATAAAATTAGCGGATATGAGTAAGGATGATGAAACTTATTGCCGTACTGCTGTACAGAATTATAACCGTTTGAAACCGGTCGTTCTGGAAGGCGATATGTACCGTTTGGTATCTCCTTATGGCAGTAATCATACCTCTACTATGTATGTGGGCAAAGATAAGGATAAAGCAGTTGTATTTGCTTTCGATATTCATCCCCGTTATGCGGAAAAAACATTGCCGGTGCGTTTGCAGGGGCTTGATGCAGACAAAATGTATCGTGTGAAAGAAATCAACTTGATGCCCGGAGCCAATTCTTCTTTATCAGGCAATGGTGAGGTTTTCTCTGGAGAATTCTTGATGAATGTAGGATTGAATCTATTTACTACACAGCAACTCAACAGTCGTGTAATTGAAGTAGTAGCTGAATGATTAGGGATTGATTGTATATAATTTAGTGTATTGCCTTCATTATTTGTTTTTATGAATGATGAAGGCAATTTTCTTTTCTATAGATGAATGATATTTGATCGGTTTGATTATGAATCATAGAAGATGCCGTGACACATGATAGATCTTCAGGTGTCATCGTTATATATGTTACACTTGTAAGATATATAATCTTTCGGGTTTAGGTTCTATATCAGAGCGGACTGTTACTTGTTAAGAAAAAACATTCATAGCCTCCGGAGGTTGGAACAGGGGACTAACAAGTTTGTTCAAGCAGGGCTGTTGCAGGGGGCGGGTTTTATATCTTGGGGGAGGTATATATTTAACGTGAGTTCGAAATAAAATCAAAAAATAGCAAGTTGTCCGTCATTGACAAACTTTACGTCAATGGCGGGCT
>PPYF01024828.1_pt1 | contig 13480 bp, 7 predicted proteins | sample 1559871 | NCBI WGS metagenome assembly PPYF01 (sample SAMN08240021, study PRJNA423297) | Human gut metagenome, whole genome shotgun sequencing project. | reverse complement strand
TTCCAAGGTACAGGTCTTCTACAGAAGCATCACCCTTTTTATCAACCGTCATGGTTGCCACCTGGCTTCCTGCTTTATAGAGAATGCCGGTTTTTCCATCCGGATGGATGATGTTTTCTCTTGCATACACTCCATAAACAGCATCTTCAAAGGTAGCGTCTCCCTGGGTGTTTCTTCCGGTCTCCTTATCTTTCTTGACCAGATGGATCGTCGCATTGACACGTTCATTCTCAAACGTATGGGTAAATGCGACGGATGCCTGTTTATCATTGGTGTACTGAAATCTGAAAGAGAATACATCCTCACTATTTCGGAAATAATTTGCCGGTGCCTGCAGCTCTTTCACATAATAGCTGTGGTTGATCGGCAGGTCTGCCTGATATACAGCATTTCCATCGTTTCCGGTTGTTGCTTTTTCAATCAGGGTATCTTTTCTCACTACCACATTCCCGGATACGTCAGCGATATCCTCTGCCGCATACAGTCCGTAAATTCCTCCTGACAGCGGGTTCTTTGTGGTATCGTCCTGTTTCACCACAGATACGCTTGCCTTCTGGCGGTCATTGGCAAAGGTCACATTTCCTACTGCCACTTCCACGTTCTGCCCTGCATAGCTTAAGGTGACGGTTTTGGATTCCCCTTTGCACACATAATCTGCCGGGGCTTTCGTTTCTGTTACAACGTAAGTGCCAAGATGCAGGTTCTTAAGGGTTGCACTGCCATCCTCACCGGTGGTCAGCCCCTCTTTTACCAGGGCACCCTTTTGGAAAATAACCCTTCCATCTGCCGCTTTGATATCCGCTCCGGCATACACGTTATAAACAGCGCCTTTCAATCTCTGTTTTGTGTACTGGAACACCACGCCGGAATCTGTAACAGAAGCACCGGTCAGCACTTCCCCTTCCTTATAAACGGTCAGGTCTGCAAACTGTTCCTTATCAGTTACGTCTTTCTTTGTAGTCCCGCCGATGACCAGGTTGATCCCATAGGCTTTGGTATCCAGCACATAGCCATTCGGTACGGAAATCTCTTTCAGGTACACGGTATTCTGTGTCTTTTCAATCGTGATACTGGATGCACCATTGGCATCGGTTGCAGGCATCTTTGCGATCAGGTTTTTCCCTGCTTCATCACTGTAAATGCCATAGACTGCACCGGCTACCTTCGCATTGCTTCCGGCATCCTTCTTTACGATCTCAATCTTTGCCATCTTGACCCATTCCACACTGAAATCTACATACTTCTCATCTGTGACACCTTCTCCAAATACCAGTGCCAGGTCCTGAGTGGATGACCCTGTGGTGATCTTATAAGCGGAATAATCCTTGGTAATGCTTCCTTTCATGGTCACTGCCCAGGAGCCGCTTACATCTTCCGCCTGTGTCAGAGGTGCGGAAAGATAAAACTTTGTGCCGCCGGATACTTCTACGCTTGCCCCTGCCGCACTGGTCTTTCCGGTTGAAACGTTGTGGAATTTCACGCCGGATGGAAGCTTCATCGTAATGGTCTGAAGCACATCTGCCTTAAAAGTGATCTCTTCCGTTCTCTGGGAATTGCCGTCAATATAGGCTTTTACCTTCGCATTGGAGAAGGACATCGCCACGTCCGGGATCTCCGGCTGGCTCACACAGTAGTTATAGAGTTCCATGGCCAGCGCCTGTCCGGTGGAGTTGGTGCCGGAAAAGGCATCACTGCTTCCATTTGCATAAGCGGCTGCCAGATGGGTAATGATAAAACGCTTTCCGGTAGAGAAATCCGGATGCTTTTCTGCGAAAAATCCCTCATCCCCGCTGGCTTTTGTACCGTAATAGCAGACTTTCGCTAAAGTCTTTCCGTCACTGAGCTTTGTGATCGTATAAGTTCCATCCCCCGGCCCCGGCTTGGATGGCTGTACGCAATAGGCAGTAGCAGTAACATCACCAAACTTAACGGTATAAGGTGCGGTCAGGTAAGAACCCAGACCATAATCTGCATAATAGTAATATGCCCCTCTGGTTACACTGACGGAGGTCGTGGATCTGGCACTTGCAAACAGTGCCTGTGCCTGAAACTGTACCGTCTCGCCTTCTTCCAGGCTCAGCATATCAATTCCCTGTTCTTCGCCCTGTTCCAGTACATCAGATACGGAAAGCCCGGTCTCCGGGTCAACGGTTTCCTGCTCTTCGCTTTCCTCCAGCGCTGCATCCAGTTCCTCTTCCGGAAGAACTTCGGTGCTTTCTACTGTTTCCGTTTCTGGTTCAGCCTCTGTGACTGGTTCTGTGGCAGCTTCCGTCTCCATGGACGTTTCTGTTGTTTCACTCTCTTCTGCAGAAAACGTCTGCGAGTCTGCCTCCCCATCATCTGCCGCTTCCTCTGTACCGCCGGAACCGGCATCTTCGCCGCCTCCTTCTGAAGCAGCCTGCACTTCAGTTTCCGCCTCTTTCACGATCAGGTTCCTGCTGATCTGGTACTTCGGATGAGCCTCATTGACCGGCTCCACGTAGTAGATGGCTTTATAACTGTCTGCGTGGTCTAAAGCAAAATCCTTTCCCTCTTCATTCTTAGCTTCCTCAAAAGTGACTTTTACTTTTTTGTCATCTTTGATCTCCAGCCCGGTAAAATCACAGGTGACGTCAAATTCACTGCCAACAGTAATTTCATAATCTTTGGCTTTTACCACTTCATCTTCGTCCAGCAGATCCTTGACCTCTTCATAAAGGGGCGGCTTTTCTTCCGCTTTGGGTTCTGCCGCATACGCTGTCATGGGCGATAACACCGTGGATAACAACGTCATCCCTGCCAGAAATCCGGATACAAGTTTCCTTAAATGTCCTGTTCTTCTCATAGATCATGTCCTCTCTTTCATTTTTTATATGAAAACAGACAGCCTTCTGGCTGCCTGGTTCCTAACTACCGCTGGGGGAAATGCAGGGTAAACTGCGCTTTTCCCTCACTGTCAGCTACCATTTCTACAGTAGCTTCATAACTTTTCCCGCTTCTTTTCGATACCAGGTCCTTGTAATGGACTTTGCCGTTCTTCAGGAATTTTTTTGCCGTTGCTTTGTCCATCTTCTTCCCCTGGCTTGCAAGGAAATGGTCATCCTTCCACAAAGAAAAGCGGCATTCCTGCCCGGTGCAGTAATAATTCTTCTTCCCTTCCCGGACATCACTTCCACAGACCGGGCATTTCCCGATCACTTCTCCCCTGGCGGTTCCCGGAAAACGGCTGCTTTCCTCCTCTGAAATCGAATGGTAACGGGAAATCAATCCTCCCATCATATCCGTGATCCCATTTAAGAAATGCTCTGCCGTCTCTGTCCCCTGTGCGATATGGTTTAATGCCATCTCCCACTCTGCTGTCATCTTCGGGGACTTGATCTCATCCGGAAGGACTGTGACCAGTACATTCCCCGCATCTGTCGGCACCAGATTCTTCTTTTCCCTTTTTACAAAGCCGGACTGGATCAGTTTTTCAATGATCCCGGCTCTCGTTGCCGGTGTACCAAGCCCCTTCTTTTCCGTATCCTCTGTCAGTTCTTCATTGCCTGCCCGCTCCATCGCCGCCAGAAGCGTGTCTTCCGTATACTGACGGGGCGGCTGGGTAAAGTTTTCTGAAACAGAAGTGCTGCACGGTCCGATATTCCTTCCAAGGTAAAGGTCAAATTCCGCTTCCTGTTCCGGTTCCCTGACACCCAAAAAGTGTTTCAATTTCTTCTCTATCGCCTGGAACCCTTCCTGTTTTGTCTTCTTTGCATTGAAATAAAACGTATGGAAGTTGCAGGTCAGCTGGCACTTATGGGTCTCATAAATATAGGGATCCGCCGTTGCGGTGAGTACCCTGGCACTGATCAGATACAGGATGTTCCTCTCCTTCTCTTTCAGCTTCTGAAGATCTGCTTTCTCCACTTCCGAAGTGGGGATAATTGCATGATGGTCTGATACCTTTTTAGAGTTCAGTACTTTAGAAATATCCGGTTCATACGCAATCCCCTCCGCAAAAGGCATCCTGGATAACAGCAACTGAATAAGCTGTTTCGTACTGTTCCCCATATCATCCGTCAGATACTGGCTGTCTGTCCTGGGATACGTCACCAGCTTCTTTTCATACATCTCCTGAACAGAATCCAACGTCTGCTGTGCCGTGTAACCAAAGATACGGTTGGCATCCCTCTGGAGAGAAGTCAGGTCATACAGTTTCGGTGCCCGCACGGTTTTCGTCTGCACATCTTCTTTCTCCACCTGGCACATGCGTTCGCTGCAGTCGGCAGCCACCTGATCCGCTTCTTCCTTTTTCTGGAAATGCTCAGAGACAGCATCAAACTCCCCGAATGTTAAGTGGGCTACATAGTATTTTTCTTTTACAAACTCCTTCACCTTCTGGTTCCTGTCCACGATCATGGCAAGTGTCGGGGTCTGCACCCTGCCCACTTTCAGGTTCTGGTTGTAAAGTACAGAAAAAAGACGGCTCGCATTGATCCCCACCAGCCAGTCTGCTTTTGCCCTGCATAAGGCTGACTGATAAAGGTCTTCATAACACGAACCGTCTTTCAACGATGCAAACCCTTCTTTAATTGCACGTTCTTCCATGGATGAAATCCAGAGCCTTTTGACCGGCTTTTTGCATCCTGCCTGCTCATAAACCAGACGGAAGATTAACTCCCCTTCCCTTCCGGCATCTGTGGCACAGATGACCTCATCCACTTCTTTGCTGTTCATCAGTTTCTTTAAAATCTGGAACTGCTTCTTTGTCCCGTCAAGGACTTTCCTTTTCCATTCTTCCGGTATGATCGGGAGGTCTTCATATCTCCATTTTTTGTAACGTTCATCATATTCCGATGCGTCACAAAATGCTACCAGATGCCCGACGCACCACGATATCAGATACTCCTTTCCCTCCACATATCCGTCTTTCCGTTCCCTGGCTCCGACCACTTTCGCCAGAGCCATCGCAACAGACGGCTTTTCTGCAATCACTAACTTCATCAAGTATTACTCCTCCTCATCTTCCAGGACTTCCTCTTCATCCGGAAGTGTCTCTTCTTCCGCATCATCCGGTTCCGCAGGTTCTTCCGCTTCTTCGGACTCATCATCCTCATATTCATCCTCATCATCGTATTCATGCTTCGGCTTATAGACCTTGAAGTAATATCCGGCACCCAACGCACCGGCAGCTGCCAGACCGATTAAAAGATAGGAACCCACCGGGGATTTATCCTCCGGCATCTGCACTTCCTCTGTTTCCGGCTCTTCCTCTTCCGGCTCCTGCGTCGGCTCCGGTTCTTCTGTTTCCGGTTCTGCATACACAGTATCTACTTCCGGAAGCGTTACCGTATCGGAAAGCGTGAAGTTCATCAGGTCTTTTTCACTGACTTCCGTCAGGAAATACACATTGTCCTGTGACTTGGAATTATCAATGACCAGATAAAACACCTTGCCGCTTTTGGTGGAAATGGTGTAAAACTCTTTCGTCCCTTCCGTTGCTGTCTGGGTAATGTTTTCTGCATTTTCCCCGGACGCTGCCAGTTCTTCTTCAATCCCCGTCACAGTACGTTCATCCACGGTTCCCCTTGCCTCCGTCGGTTCCGATGCCTGTGCGTCCTGCGGAAGCGGGGATGTGGCCGTTTCTTCCGTTGTGGCAGCACTGCCAGTGGTACTCATATCGCTGTTCGCTGTGTTCTGCTGTTGTGCCTGACGTACCGCCCATTCATAATACGGGTTCTGGAGAGTGTACTTATCGGAAGTATTTCCGGCACCATCCGTCACCGTGATCTCGATCTGCTTTGTGGTAAAGTCTTTCTGTGTAAGCTGGACCTTCAGTTTTCCATCCGAAAGGTCCGTATAGGTAGTACCGTTGACAGTTACCGCAGAGATCCCGGATACCGAATCATTTCCCTGGATGGTCAGCACACCATCCGTAAGGGAGGCAGAAAGCGTTGGTTTTTCCGTATCATAACAGCGGATGGAACGGTTCTGTTCATACACCGTCCCTTCTGCATCCGTCACCCGCACATAGACTGTCTGGTTTCCGTTGATGGTAATGCTTCTGGACTCCGTAACGTCCTGCCAGCTCCCATCTTTCCCAGCCTTTGCTTCGATTTTTGCGACTTTAAAGCCTTCCCCCATCTGGCTGGCATCTACAGTAATGGAAACAGAAGTATCTCCCTGTTTCCACCCGTCCGGCTTTTCAATGGCGATGGCAGGGTTTGTGCTCTCCGCCGCATAAATGCTCTGGGCAGAAAGAAACGGGGTTGCCATACATAAAAATGTGGTAACTGCAAAAATGCCTCTCTTTACGTTACTGCCCCATTTCCTGTGCTTCCCCGGTGCCCTCTGTTCTTTCATTTTCTCTAAATTCATCATCAGCTCTTGTTTCCTCCTTCTGGAATCCTGCCAGTGTCGGCAGTTCCGTTTTCATTCTCTCCCGGAACGCATTCAGTTCCGGTATGGTCATATCCATGCCACGGATGATCCGCACAATCTCCAAATTCTCCGCTTCTGTCTTTGCCGCTTCTGCAGCCTTAAACCGCTTCAGGTCTGCTTCATACCGTGCCCTGGATGCCTCCATTTTTTCCTTTGCCTTTTCATAATCGGCAGCTGCTTTTTCAAGGCTCTTCATACTGCTCCTTTCCGGGCGGCATGACCACCGCCCTTTTTACCATCTTCCAAATCCATAAAAATGGCTCTGCCAGTAGGATGAATAAATGGATGTGTACTGTACTGGATGCCCGCAGTGGATCATCTGACCGCCGCCTACATAGATACCGATATGCGTTACCGGCACACCTGCATTATAGGTTCCGGTAAAGAAGATCAAGTCTCCCGGCTGGACATCAGACTCTGATACCGGTGTACAGATATCATAAAGCCCCTAGGCGGTCAGTCTTCCGGTATTCCTTACCCCTGAATTGGTCAGGCAGTAACTTACAAAACCGGAACAGTCAAACCCGCTTGGGGAATATCCGCCCCATACATACGGGGTTCCCAGATATCTGGCTGCTTCCTGCAGTAGCCTCTGTGCTGCTTCACTGGTGTACTCATTTCCACCAAAAATGGTTCCTTCCCCTGTTTCCAGATAGAAGATCGGGTTCATGCGTTCCCCGTTTTTGAGAAGTTCCATGTGGAGATGGCTTCCTGTGGAATTGCCGGTATTTCCTGCAAGCCCTATCACATCCCCTTTGGTAATGGCAGCCCCTGCAGAAACGCTTCTGCTTTTCAGATGTGCATACCGCAGTTCATAGCCTTTATTGTCTTTGATCACCACATAATTGCCATAGCTGTCATTATAGGCAGAGGTTGTTACCGTACCGGTCAGCCCTGCCAGGACCTCCGTACCTTCCGGCACCCCGATATCCACTCCATTGTGGAGCTGGTTTGCACCGGAGATTGGATGGATCCGGTATCCGTAATAGCTACTCACGTTGTAATACCAGTTGAAATCAAATGGTGTCCCGAACATCTGCAGGTTGCCCTTTGTTTCGTTATAGGCGGCAAACAGTTCCCTCTGGAAAATCCCCAGGCGGCTCTGGCAGATGCCCGTCAGGCTGCCGGAATTTAACGTCACATTCAAAACATCCACATCCCTGGTACGTGTCACTTCCACCTCCCGGCTTCCATTATCATCCGCAAGGAAACACTCCCAGGTCTGATGCCCATGTGCGGATGCCGCCGAATGGCTGTCATAATACACATCAAACTGGACACCGTAACGGGCAAATGCCCCGGTATCTTCTACCGTATATTCCACACCATTCATGACCACCTTTGTCCCCATTGGAACAAAGGGGTTGGACGCATCTACCGCAAGGGTATGGTTCGCTGTCGGGTACACCCCGGATGCCGTCGGTCCTCCTGACCATATGCCACAGCAGATCGGGCAATTGCAGTAACCGCTCGTCACAACATTTCCAAGGGATTCCCCTACCCGGACCGTCGTTGTCTCTGTCACAGTCTCATTTACAGCTTCTGTCTCCAGCTGATACTGCAGTGCAAACAGCCTGTCCAGTTCCGGCTTGACCTGCTCAAAGGTAAACTCCTCATACTTGGCAGACAGGTAGCTGATCAAAACAAACGGGTCATGCGCAATCGGTCCGATATTGTACCGGTATTCGTCATGCCCCGGCTCTTCCGATTCCATCTGGTTGATCCGCTCCTGGAGGTTTGCTTCCAACTGTGTATAGTAAAGGTCTGCCTGCCGGATCGCCTCATCCGAAGAGATATAACTGGTTCCGGTGTAATTGATCAGGCTCTGCATAAATGCCGAGGAACAGGACGTTACACTGGTCATGATGAGAAACATCATCCCGATCAGGGCAGCGATGCTGATATATACCTTCCGGTGTTCCTTGAAAAAGTTGGTGACTTTGCCGCCGATCTTCTTGATATAGTCAATCGTGCCGACCGCTGCAGTCCCCATTGCCTGCTCACTCTGTTTTGCTTTGGCATATTCCTTTTTGATCCGTTGTTTCTGGATCAGCTTCTTCAAATAAGATCTCTCCTGATTTATGGATGATTCTGCCGCAGCCTGCGCTGTTTTCTTTGTCTGATAAGCACTTGACCGGCTTTTTCTTCGGTTCCGCCTTCTGGCACTTCTCTGTTCCAGATGGTAAAGCCCCTCTGAACCTTCGGCTAAACTGTTTGCACCTTCCACCGCAGCATTGCCATCATCATTTTTTCTGACCTGGCGGTGGACAGATACTGCCACAGCGGTGCCTGCCTTTTTGACAAGGGACGCATCTTTGGGGCTTTCCCCTTCAAATATTAGCCGGCTTTTCTTTTTCACCCCTGCACTTTCTGCATTTTCCTGATAGACCTTTTCTTTCATGGAATGCTTCTTTGGGGCGTTCTTCCTTTCTGCCTCCGTGTGGGCCATCTTCTGGTTCCGTTTCTTCTGGGCATCGTGGCGGAAATTCACCCCGTCCGCATCCATCCGGTTTAATTTAGCGGAAGAATCTCCATCCCTGACTGCTTCTGCCGTCTCCTCATAAGCAAACTTCAGCCTTCGTTTCTGCCCCGGCTTTTTACTTCCTCCGGTCTGTTTCTTTCTCGCATCTCCCCTTGACTGGGCAAGGTCTGTATGCTTTTCCTGAAGTTTCCCACTGGCGTTTTTCTTCTCTTCCAGTGACAGTTTGGAACCGGCACTGCCCTCTGCCTGTTCCCGGATCATTTTCCGGGCTTTTGCTTTGTCTACTGTCTGTGCCTTTGCCGGTGCATCTCTGGAATTCTGCACAGAATGCCTGACCGGATCCGTACTGTCCTCTTTCGTCCCCCTCCGGTTGGAAAGGTCCAGCCCTTTTCCGGTATCCTTTTTTGACATCTGCACATCCCGGGTACGGCTGCTGACACGAACAGTGGATTTATCTGCCAGGTTTTCTTCCACTAAACCGTCCTTTGTCATCTTCTGGACGGTTTTCTCCCTGGCTTTCATTCTCTGTTCTGCCATCTGTTACCTCCTTCATTTTTTTCCTGCCTGCATGATACAGGTAAGAACCAGACCACATACCATGCCTGCCGTAAATGTCAGAAAATATGCTAATACATGCATCGTTTTTCCTCCTATGCCTGATCTCCCGTCTCTTCCGGGCGGGTCGTTAATAACTGATACAGCCTGTTCTTCGGGAACCTGTCCACAAACGGGATAATGACATTTCCATAGAACAAAAGCCCCTCACCTTCATTGCTGTTCGTCACATAAGACAGCTGGGTCGGTGAAATATTCAGCTGCTTCGCCAGGATCTGCCGGTCACCGGATGCCTGGTTGAGCATATAAATGAAATCCGAGTTCTCAAAAATGTTCTCAATCTCACGGCTTGCCAGAAGATCCTTGATATTCTGGGTGATACCGGTCGGGATACCTCCCCATTTACGGAACCTCTTCCAGATCTCCACACTGTAGGCTGCCGTCTGCTCTTCCTTTAAAAGCAGATGGAATTCATCAACATAGTACCGGGTCGATTTATGGGCGGAACGGTTGACCGTTACCCTGTTCCAAACCTGGTCCTGGACGATGAGCATCCCGATCTTTTTCAGCTGTTTTCCCAGCTCCTTAATGTCAAAGCAGACGATCCGGTTATTGATATCCACGTTTGTCCGGTGGTTGAACACATTCAATGAACCGGTAACGTAAATCTCCAGTGCGGTTGCCAGCCGCTGTGCCTCCGGTTCATCCTGCCCACGGAGCAGGTCATACAGATCCTGAAGGATCGGCATCTTCTCCGGCACCGGATCGGAAAGATAGTTCTGATACACAAGACGCACACACCGGTCAATGATGGTCTTTTCCACCGGTTCCAGACCGTTCTTTCCTCCCACGATCAGCTCACACAGCGATAAAATAAAATCCGATTTCAGTGATAACGGATTATCCTCCTCAGAATAGTTGAGGTTTAAGTCCATCGGATTGATATACTGGGTCGATACCGGTGAGATACGTACCACTTGCCCGTGCAGTGCCTGCACCAGCGGGTAATACTCTGCTTCCGGGTCGCAGATGATAATGTCATCTTCCGTAATGAGGAAGCAGTTGGTAATCTCTCTTTTTGCAGAGAAAGACTTACCGGAACCCGGAGTACCTAAGATCAGCCCGTTGGGGTTTTTAAGCCGCTTCCGGTCCACCATGATCATGTTGTTGGAAAGGGCATTCAGGCCATAATAAAGGGCTTCCCCTTCCTGGAACAGTTCCTGCGTCGTGAATGGCACAAAGATCGCTGTTGCCGAGGTGGTAAGCCCACGCTGGATCTCGATTCTGTTTACTCCCAGTGGGATACAGGACATCAGCCCCGCTTCCTGCTGGTAATCCAGAGGCCGCAGGGAACAGTTATATTTCTGTGCGATGCCCTGCACCTGGAAAATGTTGTTGTCCAGTTTCTGCCGTTTTTTTGCCGTATTCATCACAAGGACAGTGACAAGGAACATCCTCTCATTCCTGGACTGCAGGTCTTCCAGAAGGTTCTTCGCTTCTTCCCCATAGGTCACAAGGTCAGACGGCAGCACATCCATGTCGTAACCGGAACGCACCGCCCGCTTCTGCTCCTCAATCTTCATCTTGTCCAGGTCAGAGATTTTACTCTTGATCATCTTGATGGCAGAGGTCTGGTCAATGGACTGGATATGGATATTCACATTGATACTCTCATCCACATCCAGAAAATCTGCCAGCATACGGTCGGTCAGTTCCGGTGCGAGGATCTGCAGGTAACTGACGCTTCCCAGTGTCTTTCCCATCATAAATAAAGTGTTTTTCGAGAAGTTAAACGATGTCGGTGCGATAAAATCCTTTGTCTTAAGCCCCGTCTGTGGAAGCATCTTGTAATTGAACCGGAACGGCTCGATCCGGTCCTGGTTGAACACATGGTACATGATCTCAAGACGCTCCACCCCGTTCAATGGATGAGCCTGTGCCCCAAGCACTTTAAAGTTGTTGAGGATATCCGCCTCAATCCGCTCAAGCCTCGGTCTTGCCACCTTTAAACTCTCCGCTTCAATCCCGAACGTGATATACTTTGATTTCACCAGACCGTTATTCCCTTTGGAAAGCTGGTTCTTTAACATCGTCCGGTATTCTTCCCGGATCTCATTAAAATCATCGTTCTGGTCCGGAATATCAATGCTCTTTTCAAACTCTGCCACATCCACCTGCTGATTGATAAAAGACAGCTGCACACTGATAGACGAGTCAAAGTAATTCAGGAAATCACAGTAATTCTCAAAGATCGTGGTCTTATCCTCATTCAGGGCAAGCTGGTAATTGATATCATAAAACTGTACGGTTTTGGAAAAAAAGTTCTTCGATACCTGGCAGATGCCATCCGCAAACATCCGCTGGTATGGGATGCTCTGCTGGGCAGTATGGGGAATGTTCTTCTGCCGTTTTCTTTCCTTCTCCTGTTTTTTCCTAAGCTTTTCCTTTTCCCTTTCCTTTTTGTCGTTTCTTTTTCTTCTTTCCTGACGGTTTTTTCTTGCCGCCGCTTCCAGGCACTGCTGCTGTGCCTGTTTCTTCTTTTTTGCCATCCGGCACACCCTCCTTCTTTACGAGGGAATCCACCGCCTGATAGAAGTTCTCCGTCTGGTACGGGCGTTTCGCCGGACAGATGAATTTCTGGCGGATGATATTTCCCATCACTTTTTCAAAAGGGAGACCGTCTTTTTCATACATTGCCATAAAGAAAAATGGCAGCATGACAGTTACCATAAGAATCGCTGACACACTGGAACCAAGGGGTTTCTTTGCCAGCAGGTATAACGGGACTCCCACTACTGCGGCAAGCGAAAAAAAGATCAGCTGCCGCTTTGTCAGGTTCAATGCTACTTTTGTCTTGACCTTTGTAAGGTCTTTGGGTACTGGTACATACGCCATAGGTAGTACTCCTTTCTTTTCCTGCCCGTCAGTGGGCATTGAATATTGATTTACTGAGGCTTCCGGTCTTAAACAGTGAAAATGCCAGTACGACCGTATATGCCGCCACTGAAAACATTGCCCCATGCAGGTTCGTGGATATGGTCATCGCATTGACCAGTACGGAATAAATACCGACACAGACCAGCATGAAGAATCCCTGAAATGCCAGGGCGAACAAGCCTTTCAGATAGTTGTTCCCGATATTGCCCCATTCCTTATTGGTCATGGTGGCAAACGGGATCGGTGCCACGGAAGTATAAAGGTAGATCTCAATCATCCTGCCATACATGATCACCGTGATAATCACGGAGAGGATGCTCATGGTAAGGCTGATGAGAAGTGTTTCCATTGCCAGCAAAAACAGTTCCCCGATCTCCATTTCTTCCAAAGATTCCGTCAGGGTAGCAATGGCGGCAGAAGCATCCACCGCCGTACTTCCGGAGATCACACCGGCTGCACCGTTTACGATGTGCTGCCCCACATCGAATACCGCCATTGTGATATTGAATGTGTTCGTCACAAGGTAAATCGCCACATACGCCTTAAAGATCCAGAGAAAAATGTTGTAAGTTTCAAACTCATGGAAGTTATTCTTCTGTGTGACCATTGTGATCAGCTCATAACAAAGCACGAACGTGATGATCAGACCGGCTATGGGCACGATCACCGTCTGGGACAGATTTTGGATGAGGTTAAAAACCCCTGCGTTCCATCCCTGCGGTGTCTGCCCTACCTGACTGGCAATCGTCCCTACCTTATCATTGACCTCCACGAACATCCCTTCCAGACCATTCTGGATCATCCCGATGAGGATCTCCTTGATGGCTTCCGTGATTCGTTCGATAATGGTGTTCATCCATTACCCCATTAACCGAACAGCGTTGCCAGCTGGGGAATCAGGGTAGTTCCCAGCAGCATGATTCCAGCTCCTGCCATGAGCTGTTTGATTCCCTGGCTCTTTATTGATGTGCGATAAAGAAGTAATAGAAGTGTAAAAAATTTTGCCGTTCCTATCCGGCACTTAGCTCTTGTGTCGGATAGGTCGGGCGGTTATTCGGGCAAGTCCACCTTGCCAACAAAAGAATAATAAATCTCAATGTCCTGTCT
>PPYF01622027.1_pt1 | contig 13483 bp, 5 predicted proteins | sample 1559871 | NCBI WGS metagenome assembly PPYF01 (sample SAMN08240021, study PRJNA423297) | Human gut metagenome, whole genome shotgun sequencing project. | reverse complement strand
ATAAGGGTTACTATCAGCTACATACCATAAACGTTCTGTAACCTCTTCACCATCAACAAAAACACGGGCTGCTTGTCGAACATCGTTTTGGTCGCTCAACCTACGCAAACGCACTCCTTCATTTTGAGAAGATATATTCACTCTAAAACTACTAAAACTTTCAAACCGGACGGTTTCTCCTACATATAAAATACGATCCTCATTTCCCTCAAAGAAACTTTCCAATTTTGTTCTGCGTACATTACCCATAGCTTTATAAGAGTGCCGTTTAATAGAACGAGAAGAGTTTAAATCCAAACTATCAGTTTTCACCAGTACATTTTTATCTTGACCATAATAGAATATAGTACCCGAGTGTTCCAAATACTGATTGTTATATTCGCCCGACTCTATTCCAAACTTCAGTTCTGAATAGAAAGGATAACTATCGCCTATACAAAAACGAGTCATAGACCATGGGTTATCCGAAAGACCGTCATACCCTCCCATTGGATGCACTTCAGGCGGGGTCGGGAATCCCCAACCATAACAAACATAACTTTCAGAACCGTCACTCTCAACTTGTGGTGTTCGTTTGCCGTCAATATATACACGAACATCCCCCTCGCAAGAAATGATATGTGAACGTTCGGCATGACATGTAACATGAGCAGCAACCATCTTTCCTCTTCCTTGAATAGCAGCTATCGGACTATCTATTCCTGCCACATGTTTTCGGGTATAATATGGTGTATTACGAAAGTATCCGGTATTAGATGTGGGATAAACCGACCTGGAAACAGCTATTTCTGAGAATCCCAAAGAAACAGGAACGCCACTACGATTTTCAATTATTATCTTCGCATGCTTCCAATATGGCATTGGAAAATAATTATAAAACCAACCGTCTGTGTTATATCCTGACAGCAAATAGTTGGTATCGTGAAAGCCCAAAGAGTTGCCTCCCAAACACGCTAAAGGACATGAAATATCGGGTTGCTGATGAGCATCCCAAAACATATGAATCCATACATCCTGCAAGTGCTGCTCATTAATCTCCGGAAAATAAAATTTTAAAGAACCAATAGCTCCCTCTCCTTTTTCATCCAATAAAGTAATGGATTCGCCAGCATTAATCTTTTGTTCCGACTTACGATGATATGCCAATTGATCTTTGCACAAAAGATTACTTCCTTGTTTCTTCCATAATTGTATCAAAGTATCATAATTCTCCTTCCCGGTAAAGGTCTTGATACCATTGTCCGCATAAGTGTGGTATACAACATGTCCCCAACCTCCTTCACCTTTGGTTCTTTCATAACCTTCCAGTTTCACATCGGTGGTTACACGGCAGCCCTTGTTAAACGGCATTGGAACAAAACTCCGTGCAACACGTATGGGCCCTCTTCCGTTATCAAACGGACCAATATAACTTTCAGCCAAAGGTTTTATAAAAGGCTCTTTCTCTCCGAATTCAGATAAATGTAAACTAAAACGAGGCGTTTCTTCTCCATCAAAATAAAAACGGAAGAGCGGATCACTTGAACTCATATAGCGATGTTGTACAAGATTATAAATACATCCCGGACCATCAACATCAAATATTACCCATTCTCCACGTTGATCCTGGTAAAGACTCCAGTCCCAGTCGGCATTCTTTCCTCTTTTATCAATACTACCTTCATAATGGACAGAGATTCCACGATCTAACAGGGGCAAAGATGCAATATCAACCATTCGAGATATACCATAAGATATACTATCAGTCTGCCAACCCGACTGTGCTACAGAGACTATCGAGCCAATTGCCGACAATGACACAACCCCGAAAACAACAAAACAAACTAAAAAAATACTTCTTTTCATAAGGTGATAAATATAAAATAAAACATGAATCTATCTATAAAATTTAATTCATAAAAGTACGGCAACTTATATAAGCATACAACCACTTTATTATCAAATCAATATACTATTTTAACCTTCAAGCCATCTGTTATCATATTTATTTTCCGGCTTAATCTTTTTTGTATATATATAATAAGGTAATATACTCTTGCCTTAAATAAATAGTAAGAAAAGTATCAGTATATGATAACAAAGCACTTTTTTACATATTTTTTTTGTGCTTACTTTGCAACGTCCATCTTATATGTTATACCTAATTTATTATGAAAATGAAGAAAGTCATTTTGTTTATCACCTTATTCTCCATGATATCATTATTCAGTTACAGTAAAGATCCTGTAAAACAATGGGGACAACTACAAGTAAAAGGTAATCAATTATGCAGCCAAACCGGAGACTCTATTGTATTAAGAGGGGTTAGTTATGGCTGGCACAACCTATGGCCCAGATTTTACAATAAGCAATCTGTGAAATGGTTGAAAAAAGATTGGAAATGTACCGTTTTACGCGCCGCCATGGGAACAGTTATTGAAGACAACTACATTGAAAATCCGGAATTTGCATTAAAATGCATGAATAAAGTGATTAAAGCGGCAATTAAAAACGACCTCTATATAATAATCGACTGGCATACTTATTATCCACAAAAAAAAGAAGCAAAAGCATTTTTCTCAATGATGGCACAGAAATACGGAAAATATCCTCATATTATTTATGAAATATACAACGAACCTATGGAAGACAGTTGGGAAAGTGTGAAAGAATATGCAACTGATATTATCTCTGAAATACGTAAATATGATCCTGATAATATCATTCTTGTAGGCAGCCCACACTGGGACCAAGACTTACACCTGGTAGCAGAAAGTCCTTTAGAAGGATTCAATAATATAATGTATACCCTCCATTTCTATGCCGCCACTCATAAACAAGAGTTACGGGATAGAGCTGAAGCAGCATGGGAAAAAGGAATTCCCATTTTTGTGTCTGAATGTGCAGGCATGGAATGTACTGGCGATGGCCCATTAGATATACCAGAATGGACTCGTTGGGTAGAATGGCTGGAAAGCAAAAAGATCAGCTGGGTTAACTGGTCCATTTCAGACAAGAACGAAACTTGCTCCATGATTCTTCCGCGAGCAAACAAAAACGGAGGATGGGACGAGTCTTTAATAAAACCTGCAGGACGTCAAAGCCGTAAGTTTATCCGACAATACAACTCACATATTTATAAAAATAAAGAATGATAAAATAATATCAGTTTTAGGCAAATAACGTCAATAATTTACATTCCTTATTTACTAGCTTTGCATCAATAATAAATGTACGAGATTTTATACTAAAGTTAATTTTAAATTTGATAAAAATGAAAAAGAATCTCTTTTCTTTTCCCCGCTCAAAAGTGCGGATGCTAAAAGGATCAAAAGGAGTCTGGCTCTTTTTGATTATGTTCTGGATGATAAATACAGCTGCATCAGCAGCAGGTATTGAAATTAAAGGTACTGTAACAGACAGTAAAGGTGAACCTCTTCCCGGAGTTAATATTGTTGAGTTAGGAGTTAAAAAAAACAATGGTACCATCAGTGATTTAAATGGTAAATATACTATAACAGTAGAAAGCCAAAAATCTGTTCTTCAGTATACTTTTATCGGTTATAAAACAACAGAAGTCACTGTAGGAAACCGTAAAACAATCAATGTTTCACTCAAAGATGATACTCAATCTTTGGATGAAGTAGTAGTTATCGGCTATGGTACAATGAGGAAAAAAGATTTATCCGGAGCCGTTGCTTCTATTAAAAGTGATGACTTGATGCTTGGTAACCCGACTAGCATTTCCCAAGCCCTACAAGGTAAATTAGCTGGTGTACAAGTAAACCAGAGTGATGGTGCTCCCGGTTCAGGTGTAAGTATCACCATACGTGGTGCTAACTCATTCTCTACAAATTCACAACCACTTTACATTGTCGACGGTATTCCGTTTGAGGTAGGAGATACTCCAAGCAGTAAAGCCAACGAGGGCAACAACTCCACCACTAATCCTCTGTCATTGATCAACCCTAATGACATCGAAGGCAATAAAGAATGGGTAGAAGGCACCAACTGGATGGACGAGATCTTACAAGATGCATTAACACAGGAATACAATCTTAGTGTATCAGGAGGAAATGAAAAGAGCAACTATGCATTTTCAGGCAACTATACAGACCAGACAGGTATTATCAAGAATTCTGGTTATGAACGTTTTGCTGTTCGTGCCAACATCGGAAGCCATGTGAAACCTTGGTTAAATACGGGACTAAATATCAACTTCACCCGTTCGTTAACTAAGTTTGCCAAGTCAAATTCTTATGATTATAGTATCATCCGTTCTGCCATGCTTTATTTACCGACATTATATGTAGGAGACAAGACAGAAGATGATTCTTATGCATGGTTGTCAGCCAATCCACGTACATACGTTAATACAGCTAAAGATGAGCTGAAGTCAATCAATGTATTTACTTCTGCGTTTGCCGAGATTAAAATCCTCGACTGTTTGAAATTCCGTCAGAATCTAGGTATCAGTTATTCAGTAAACGATCGTGCAAGTTACTACAATCGTGAAACAGGAGAAGGTAAAGCATCTAACGGACGTGCTGGTAAGAGTGATAACTTCTGGCAGAACTTAACAGCAGAATCATTGGTTACTTTCGATAAGACATTTAACAAGTTACATCATCTCAATGTAGTAGCCGGTTTCACTTACGAAAAATCGGACTGGGGTGGAAAAACAATGAATGCATCCAACTTCCCGACTGACATCACACAAGACTTCGATATGAGTCAGGCATTAAATATTGAAACACCGGCCAGCTATCGAGGACAAGCAGTTCTAGTCTCTTTATTAGGACGTGCCAACTACACATTCAAGGATCGTTATATTTTCACAGCATCATTCCGTCGTGACGGTTCAAGTCGTTTCGCTCCGGGAAATAAATTCGCGAACTTCGCTTCAGGAGCAGTAGCATGGACCATATCGGAAGAAGAATTCATCAAAAACCTGAATATATTCAGTAACTTAAAGTTGCGACTCAGCTACGGTCAAACCGGTAATCAAGCTATCAGCAGTTATCAGACTATCGCTTCACTTGCACCATCCAATTATCCTCTGGACGGAACATTAAGCAGCGGATTTGCAGGACAAACTTACAAAGGTCCTTTGAATGATAAACTCAAATGGGAAACAACCGACCAATATAATGTCGGGCTCGACATGGGATTCTGGAATAACAGAATTAGTTTATCCGCTAACTATTATTACAAGAAAACCAATGACCTGCTACAAAATGTATCTATACCGAACAGTACCGGTTATACTACAATGTGGACGAATTTCGGCCATGTAAAAAACAAAGGACTTGAACTAACTGGTAAAATCATTGCATTAGACAAAAAAGACTGGAGCCTAGACTTCGACGGCAACATCTCTTTTAATAAAAATGAAATCGGAGGTTTAACAGCTGACCAATATGCTAACCAATTATGGTATAGTGCCAAAGAAGTATTTCTGCAAAGAAACGGACTACCTATCGGAACAATCTTCGGCTATATAGAAGACGGCTTCTATGATAATATAGCAGAAGTCCGTGCAGATCCAATATATGCTAAAGCATCTGATGATGAGGCTCGCAGAATGATCGGTGAAATCAAATATCTGGACAAAAACAATGACGGAAAAATAACGTCAGAAGACCGCGCCATCATCGGTGATACCAATCCTGATTTTATTTATGGTTTGAACGCCAATTTGCGATGGAAAAATCTGACTTTGGGATTGTTCTTCCAAGGAACTCATGGAAATGATATTTTTAACGGAAACTTGACTAATATCGGAATGAGCAGTATTGCAAACATCACTCAAGATGCTTATGATTCACGCTGGACACCAGAGAATGCAGCTAACGCCAGATGGCCTCGCGTCACTACTGCAATGACTCGTGACATGAAACTCTCCGATCGTTATGTAGAAGATGGTTCTTACTTCAGACTAAAAACAATCAACTTAAACTACAATTTCGGTTCAGTCATAAAAGGTATTAGCAATTTATCTGTTTTCGGTACAGTAACAAACGTATTCACGATTACAGGTTATAGTTGGTTTGATCCGGATGTAAACGCCTTTGGTTCTGACGCTTCTAGAAGAGGAGTTGATATTTTCTCATACCCGAGCAGCAGAACATATTCAATAGGTTTTAAATTAACTTTATAATCTCAAGAAATGATGAAAAAGAAAAATATATTCATATATCTGATGGCATCCAGTCTCCTATTATCCGGAGCAGTAATGACATCATGCGAAAGTATGATCGAAGAAAAGCCTTTCGACTTCATTGTCCCTGAAGATGTTGAGGATTCTGATAATGGTGCCGACATGTGGGTAACAGGAGTATATAATACATTACACGAAGCCATGTTCAGATACGGTAGTTTCCCACGACCGCTGGATTATGACTGTGACTATATTTCCGGTGCAGTATGGCAGTTCAGCCAGTTTGGAAGCGGTAACTTCCAGGGAGGTGACGGACAGGCCGATGTACTTTGGACCGGAATGTACTCGTTGATTAACCGGGCAAATATAGCGGTCTCTGAAATCAATAAGATGCAGAATGTATCGGAAGAATTTAAAAAGAATGCATTAGGAGAATGTTATTTTCTTAAAGCATGGGCATATTTCTACTTGGTACGTGCTTATGGAGCTATCCCTATTTATTCGGTCAGTGTAAACGAATCCGGACAATATACTAACAATCCGCGTATTCCGATTGCACAAGTCTACACGGAAACAATCATACCTTTGCTTAAAGATGCTAAAGATATGATTTATAAAAACACAGATAATGGCTTTAAACCCGGAAGAGTCTGTGCTGCAACTGCAGCAGGTTTGTTAGCCAAAGTATATGCAACTATCGGTTCTGCTTCCATGTCTACCGGAGAACAAATAACAGTAAAAACCGGTGCACCGTTTGTTATGCAGAATGTAAATGGTACTATGACCAAAGTGTATACAGAACCTGTTCCGACAACATTCTCCAAGGATCAAGTTGCCGGTTACGAAAGCTTTTCTTCTCAAGAATATTACAGACTGGCCTACGAAGTTGCGGGAGATGTAATCGGAGGAGAATATGGGACACACAAACTTGAGGACTATGATTTGATTTGGTCTCCTTCCGGCAAAACTTGTAGTGAACACTTATTCGGTTTACAAACTAAATCCGGTGATGAATTATACGGTACACTATTCAGCTCGCACTACTGTGGCAGACTCAATGCAGCAGGAAACATAGACAATAGTTTAACGGTAGGATGTAGAAAACACTGGTATCTATTGTTTGAAGAAAAAGACTACCGCGTGGACAAAGGAGTGTTGCATTGTTGGATACGTCAGAACTCCGATACAAGTTGGGGTGGTGGTTCATACTATCCGAACTTCGGGAAATGGCAACGTATGGTTGAAGCCAAAGAGCCTCCGTTCGATAATCCAAAAGTAACCTCCGGATGGAGATGTGATGAAGCAGGTTCAGAACAGTTCTTTGCTTTCACCACTAAATATTCACAACAAATAGCCGATCAGACTCAACCTCGTACAGATGCCAATTACCCATTTTTACGTTATGCTGATGTTGTTCTAATTTTTGCAGAAGCAGCTAATGAATTAAATGGTCCGACAAAAGAATCGGTAGACGCTTTAAATGATGTCCGCACCCGTAGTAACGCAACAGGTAAAGAACTGGCAAACTTTACAGATAAAACCAGCCTGCGTTCTGCAATCCTTGAAGAACGTGCAATGGAATTAGCCTTGGAAGGCGATCGTCGTTGGGATTTAATACGTTGGGGAATTTATTTGCAGGCAATGAATGCTCTAGGCGGAATGGATGAAGCCAATAACGTAAAACAACGTTCCAGTAAACATCTGCTATTCCCGATTCCGACTCTTGAAATCCTGACGAACCAAGGAATTAATGAGAATAATCCTGGCTGGGATTAATCACTTATAACCATGTAATAAAACAGATTATGAAGAAAATAAAATATTTTGCAATAATCGCAGCATCCATATTTGCTTTAACATCCTGTACGGATATTGTTGAAGTCGACGATCTGAAAGCCAAAGAAAACAAACCGTCAACAGGTGCTCCGACTGTAGACAAAGTTGTTTTGGCAACAGATGCTGAATTTCCCATTGAGGGAGCGAATTTCGAACAAGTAGTACGAATTGAGGGAACAAATCTCGGAGACATCACCTCTCTAAAATTCAATGATATCGAAGTGGACAGCAAGGAGGTATATTCGACCTACGATATGCTTCTCGCACCTATTCCCCGTGCACTTCCTAAAGAAGTGACCAACACGATTTATATTACAACCAAACACGGAGAACTAAGTATTCCTTTTGTTGTTTCCATCCCTGATTTAACAATCAATGGACTCAAGAATGAATTTACCCAACCGGGAGATACGACAGTTATTACAGGTGACAACTTTGACCTTTACGGTATTACAATCGAAGAAGCAATTGTTAATTTAGGTAATTTACCGGTAAATGTAATCGATGCCACTCGTACAGAACTGACAATAGAAATCCCGGCAAATGCCACTCCGAAATCTACCCTTACTATAAAAGGAGCCAATATGGATGAAGCATACAAGCTCACATACATGGATCCGGGAGTATCTCAACTTTTTGATTTCAATAATTGGCCGGGAAGCGGTGCTTTTACACATTCCAGCCAATTCCCTGATGCCCCGAAAAATTTCTTATGTGACGGCACATTAGAAGGACAACCGGAACCATTAGTAGAAGGAGGAAAATATATTCGATTCAATAATTCCGTGAAAGCTTGGGGATGGATGGTTATGTGGGCCGGATATATTACTGTACCAGCAGAAGTAGCCGCAGATCTTTCATCATACGATTTAAGATTTGAAATCTGTACTGGAGCTAAATTCCCGATATCAGCCCAAGCGCGTATCATCTTAGGAGATTATGGATGGTATCCTTCCAAAGGAGGAATTCCGGTCAATACTTATGGCGGATGGCAAACAGTACGGATCAGTGCTGACACAGAATCATTGTTGCCCAGTTCCATCGATCCCAGTACCAACACAGCTTTCAAAATCATATTCTCTCCTGAATCTGCACAGGATTTTGATTTAAGTATGTGTAATTTCAGATTTGTTCATAAGTAAAAATAAAAAAGGGAACGCTTTAATATGGGCGTTCCCTCATAATCAAAAAGATTCGATTTATGCTAAAAGACTTATTTTCATTAGTAACGATTGTAGCACTTCTATTTTCATCTTGTTCCAAATCAGACGAAGAAGAAAATAGTGATGAGCCTCAACCAACCAAACAAACAGCTTATTTTGGAGTTAACCTGTCAGGAGCTGAATTTGGGAATGTGTATCCGGGGGTGGATGGTACCCACTATGGTTATCCCACAGAAAAAGATTTGGATTACTTTAAAGCCAAAGGCCTTTATCTGGTACGTTTTCCTTTTCGTTGGGAACGTATACAACCCACAATGAATGGGGAATTAAATGCAACAGAGCTGGCAAAAATGAAGAAATTCGTCAAAGCCGCTGAAGATAGAAACATACAGATACTTCTGGATATGCATAACTTTGGAAGATATTGTGTATATTGCGACGGTCAAAGTTCACAAAATAATCAATATGCAATCATTGGTAATGCACGATGCACTGTTGACAATTTCTGTGACGTATGGAAGAAACTGGCAAAAGAGTTTAAAGACTATAAAAATATCTGGGGTTACGACATCATGAATGAGCCCTACGAAATGCTGGCATCGACACCATGGGTTAACATAGCCCAAGCCTGCATTAATGCCATCCGCACTATAGATACTAAAACGACCATCATAGTTAGCGGAGACGAATTCAGCTCTGCCAGACGATGGAAAGAATGCAGTGACAATCTGAAAACTCTTACAGATCCAAGTAATAACCTGATATTCCAGGCACATATATATTTCGATTCGGATTCTTCCGGAAACTATAATAAAGGATATGATGAAGATGGTGCAACCGTTCAAACAGGGGTGGCTCGTTTGAAACCTTTTGTTGACTGGCTGAAAGAAAATAATAAACGTGGATTCGTTGGTGAATATGGTATACCTGATACTGACGGCCGTTGGATGGATATTCTTGATGCAGCACTTAAATATCTACAAGAAAATGGAATAAACGGAACTTACTGGTCTGCCGGTCCACGATGGGGTGATTATCCCTTATCTGTCCAACCGACCAATAATTACACACAGGATCGTCCGCAATTAAGCACGCTCCTGAAATATAAAAGTACACAACAATAATCAGAATAAATACTGTCCATGAGAACTCGAATCATCACTATTATCACTTTACTGCTATCCACTCCAATGGTTATTGCACAAAAATCAATGGATGAGATAGACAGAGAAAGCTTTGCAGCAAAGCTATCTCCAATGGAAGTAAAAGGTATACAGATGACTGAAACAGGAAATATTCCTCTTGTCAGAGATACTCCTGCAAACATCTTTTTGGACGGAACCTGGCAACTGGCAGAAGGAGGAACTGAAAAAGAACGTTTACACACTATCTGGACAGATCAAATACCTGCCCATGTGCCTGGTAGTATTCACACCGCATTAGTAGAAAATGGAATCATACCCGATCCATACATCGGACAGAATGACTCTATTGCAGAAAAACAATCTTACAAGACATGGTGGATGAAGCGGGAGTTCGAACTAGACTCCCCCTCATCTCACTGTATATTATCTTTTGGCGGAATTGCTAACAAATGTACAATATGGCTCAATGGAAAACTTTTAGGAACACACGAAGGTATGTTCGGAGGGCCCGATTTTTCAATAGGTAACTATTTAAAAAATAAAAACACTCTCATAGTAAAACTAGAAGCCATCCCTCAAATGTTTCTGGGCAACTGGCCTCCCAACGCAAATGAAAGTTGGAAATATACAGTTGTATTCAATTGCGTTTATGGATGGCATTATGCACAAATCCCATCATTAGGAATCTGGCGTAGTGTTCAATTAAAAGAACAAGCCGCAGTAGAAATAGAATCACCCTTCATCGCTACTCGTTCGCTCGATGGTCAAATGCGCTTAACTCTTGATCTGCATAAAAAATCATCTCCATTAAAAGGAGTATTATATGCAGAAGTATCTCCCAAGAACTTCAAAGGAATAACACAATATTATCGTTTCGACATAAATAGTCCGAAAAAACAGGAAACTTTATCTTTAGACTTTCAAATCAAAGATCCGCATCTTTGGTGGCCCAATGACAGAGGAGAACAATCACTATATGACCTCAACCTATTCTTCGTTCCACAAAAAGGGAAGACAGCCCATATAAAAACGTCGTTCGGTATACGGACTATTGAGATGAGACCATTAATTGATGGTGCTAAAGAAGATTATTATAACTGGACATTCGTCATCAATGGCAAGCCGATGTTCATAAAAGGAACAGGCTGGTGCACTATGGATGCATTAATGGACTTCTCAAGAAATAAATACGAACATTTGCTCCAGATAGCCCAAAGGCAGCACATACAAATGTTAAGAGCCTGGGGAGGAGGAATGCCCGAAACCGATGATTTTTACGAATTATGCGATAAATATGGTATTTTAGTCATGCAAGAATGGCCAACGGCCTGGAATAGCCATAACACGCAACCGTACACTATCCTGCAAGAAACAGTGGAAAGAAATACCAAACGATTAAGAAATCACCCTTCTCTTATTATGTGGGGAGCAGGGAATGAATCAGATAAACCATTCGGACCTGCAATTGACATGATGGGACGACTTAGTATAGAACTTGACGGAACACGTCCCTTCCATCGTGGGGAAGCCTGGGGAGGCAGCCTGCACAATTATAACTGCTGGTGGGACGATGCTCATCTTAATCACAATTTGAATATGACCGCTCCTTTTTGGGGAGAATTTGGGATAGCATCATTGCCTCACATCGAGACAGTGCGTAGATATTTGGACGAGGAAAAAGAAGTGTGGCCTCCCCAAAGGAGCGGTAATTTCACGCACCACACTCCTATCTTCGGAACGATGAGAGAAATGGAGAAACTTACTCAATATTCCGGTTATTTTATGCCGAAGGACTCGCTGGCTTCTTTCATCCTCGGGTCACAGTTAGCACAAGTAGTAGGAGTGCGCCATACATTAGAACGGGCACGCACATTATGGCCTCATACTACCGGAGCACTTTATTATAAGATGAACGATAACTATCCTGGTGTATCATGGTCATGTGTAGACTATTATGGTATCATCAAACCCGTTCACTATTTTGTGCAAAAGTCTTTTGCCCCGTTAGCAGCAGTCATGCTGTTTGACCGCAGCAACCTTGCCAGTCAAGAAGTCAGTCTTCCTGCCTATCTACTTGATGACTGCCAAACATTAGAGAAAGAACCTTATCAAGTCAAAGTGTCTATATACAATGCATTACTAGATACTGTTGCCACCCATACATTCAACGGTATCGGCGATGATAATGTCGTCAAAAAACTAGGAGAAATAAATCTGAATAGAGAACAAACCAAATCGACCATGCTATTCTTTGTTCTGGACATAATCAAAGATAACAAAAACATATATCGGAATTATTACTTTACCAATTACGAAGTACGTCCGGGCTCCATCGTATCAATGCCCCAAACAGAAATTAAAATGGAACGCACAGGTAATATGGTGACTTTAACAAATACAGGAAAGCACCCTGCTATCGGAGTACACGTAGAAGTACCAGAAAAAATGGACCAACTTATCGTTTCGGAGAACTATATATGGCTTAACCCACAGGAATCAAAAATATTAAAAATAAATTTGGAATCTCCAGTTATTGTAAAAGGCTGGAATCTTCAATCACCCTATTAAACAGAACATTATGAAAAAAGTTTTTATTTCGGCTTTTCTACTACTTAGCCTTCTTACTCTAAATGGATGTAAAAGTAATCAACCTCCGGCAAAAGAGACAGGTGAACCCTACGGAGTAAACTTGGCATGCGCGGACTTCGGTTCATCTTTCCCCGGTGAGTATAATAAAGACTATACCTACCCGACAGATCAAGACCTCGAATATTGGCAAAAGAAAGGGCTGAAACTTATCCGGTTACCATTCAAATGGGAACGGCTACAACTTGACTTAAAAGGACCGCTAAACCAGCATGACCTCAATAAAATGAAAGAATTGGTCAGAGCAGCAGAGAAACGCGATATGGTGGTTATTCTTGACTTACATAATTACTGTCGCCGCTTCATGAACAACGAACATACCCTCATTGGAAACAACGGATTAACAATCGAAGACCTGGCTTCTTTCTGGCAAGCTATCGCTAAAGAATTCTCCACTTTTAAAAACATATATGGTTACGGGCTAATGAACGAACCACATGATCTGGCCCCGGAAACCAAGTGGTTCGACATGGCACAAGCGTCCATCAATGCCATACGAGAAGTCGACACAAATACGCTTATTATGGTAGGCGGCAACGACTGGTCATCAGCAG
>PPYF01639027.1_pt1 | contig 13491 bp, 10 predicted proteins | sample 1559871 | NCBI WGS metagenome assembly PPYF01 (sample SAMN08240021, study PRJNA423297) | Human gut metagenome, whole genome shotgun sequencing project. | reverse complement strand
AGGCTGGGGGCCTCCCAGAGGGGGTGTCCTGGGGGCAGAGGTTCCGGATCGGTAACGTCCAGTCCCGCGCCCAGCAGGCGGCCGGAGCACAGCACCTCCGCCAGGGCGGTGCAGTCCACGGCGCTCCCACGGCCCGCGTTGAGCAGTACCGCGCCGGGCCTCATAGCCAGCAGCCGGGCCTTGCTCATCAGGCCCGCAGTCTCAGGGGTGTGGGGGAGGGCCAGGGCCACCACATCGGCCTGGGGGAGCAGGCCATCCAGCGCACCCAGACCGTAAATCTCGTCAAAGCCCTCTACCGGGCAGCCCGCGCTCCGGCGCAGCCCAATAACCCGCTGTGCCCCCAGGGCGCGGACCAGCCGGGCAAAGTGGCGGCCGATATCGCCGGCACCGCCCACCAGCACGGTTTTGCCCGCCAGGGAGCCAACGGGTCCAAGATCCGCCCAGATATGGGCCCTCTGCTGGTCCCGGTAGGCGGGCAGGCGCTTATAGATGGCCAGGAGCATGGCCAGCATGTGTTCAGACACGGCTGGGCCGTAGGCTCCCACGGCGGAGGTGAGGCGCACGCCCCCGGGTAGGACGCCGGGGGCCAGGTAGGGGTCCACCCCCGCGTTCCAGCTCTGCACCCATTTCAGGTTGGGAAAGGTCTTGAGCTGATCGGGGGGGACATAGCCAAGCAGAATGGTGGTGCGCTCCCGCCACTCCTGGGGGATGCTGCTGGCTCCCCCGCGGTCATTGGTGGGGAGAAAGAGATGCTCAGACTCCGGCGCGGCGGCCTGAAAGGCCGCCTTCTGTGCGCCGGTGAGGGGGAGCAGGTGGAGAATGGTTTCCATGGTTTGGGCCTCCTTGAAAAAGCGGTTGCAGGCGGTGGAAAAGGGGCCGGTCGTCAGACCGGCCCCCTGCGCTTACTTTATGGTGATGAGCAGCTCGCCGGCCTTGACGGAGCCGCCCTCTTTGATCAGCACCTGCTCCACGGTGCCTGCCATGCGGGCCACCACGTTCGTCTCCATCTTCATGGCCTCAATGACGGCCAGCACCTGGTTCTCCTCCACCGCGTCTCCGAGCTTGACGCAGATCTTGGACACCATGCCGGGGATGGAGGCCCCCGCCTGGCTCTTGTCGGAGGGATCGGCCAGCGTAACGTGCTTCACCTGTGCCTCGGCGTTCTTGTCGGGCACCGCCACCTCGCGGCGCATGCCGTTGAGCTCGAAGTGGACGTTGCGGGTGCCGTCCTCGTTGAGATCGCCCAGCCCCAGGTATTTGATGACCAGGGTCTTGCCGTCCTCAATGTTGATCTTGTTGGTCTCGCCCAGGGCCATGCCGTTGAAGAACACATGGCTGCCCATGCGCATGATGTAGCCGTACTCCTGCCGGTGGCGGAAGAACTCCTCCACCACCTTGGGGTAGAGGCACCAGGAGATGATGTTCTGCTCCGACGCGCCGGGGTAGAACTTCTCCACCTCCCGCCGGGCGGCGGCGAAGTCGACGGGCTCCAGCAGCTCACCGGGGCGGCAGGTGATGGGCTCCTCACCCTTGAGCACCACCTTCTGCAAGTCCTCGGGGAAGCCCCAGGCGGGCTGGCCCATCATGCCCTTGAAGTAGCTCACCACGCTGTCGGGGAAGGTGAGGGCCTCTCCGCGCTCCACAATGTTCTCGGGGGTCAGCTCGTTCTGCACCATGAAGATGGCCAGATCACCCACCATCTTGGAGGAGGGCGTCACCTTCACAATGTCGCCCAGCATGTGGTTGACCTTGACATACATCTCCTTGACGTCCTCGAATTGGTGGCCCAGGCCCAGGCTCTCCACCTGGCTCTTGAGGTTGGTGTACTGGCCGCCAGGCATCTCGTAGCGGTAGATATCGGTGGAGGGGTTCTTGATGCCCGCCTCAAACTGGCTGTAGCGCAGGCGCACGTCCGCCCAGTAGTCGGAGAGGGTCTGGAGCTTTTCGGGGGCGAGTCCGGTGTCCCGCTCCTGGCCCTGGAGGGCGGTGACCACCGCGTTCAGGGAGGGCTGGCTGGTGGTGGAGGACATGGAGTCGATGGCGCAGTCCACAATATCCACCCCTGCCTCGGCGGCCATCAGATAGGCGGCCACCTGGTTGCCCGAGGTGTCGTGGGTGTGCAGGTGGATGGGCAGGCCCACCTCGTTTTTCAGGGCAGTGACCAGCTTCTTGGCCGCGTAGGGCTTGAGGAGGCCGGACATGTCCTTGATGCACAGCAGATGGGCGCCCCGCTTCTCCAGCTCCTTGGCCATGTCCACGTAGTATTTGAGGGTATATTTATCCCGCTTGGGGTCGAGAATGTCACCGGTGTAGCACAGGGTGGCCTCGCACAGCTTGCCCTGCTGGAGCACCTCGTCTATGGCTATCTCCATGCCGGGAATCCAGTTCAGGGAGTCGAAGATACGGAATACGTCGATGCCGCTCCGGGCTGACTCCCGGATAAAGGCCCGGATGAGGTTGTCGGGGTAGTTGGTGTAGCCTACGGCGTTGGCCCCCCGCAGGAGCATCTGGAAGGGGATGTTGGGGATCTTCTCCCGCAGCAGGCGCAGCCGCTCCCAGGGGGACTCATGGAGGAAGCGGTAGGCCACGTCGAAGGTGGCGCCGCCCCACATCTCCAGGGAGAAGCAGTCGTTGAGGATCTCTGCCGTGCCCTCGGCGGCCTTGAGCATGTCGCGGGTGCGCACCCGGGTGGAGAGGAGGGACTGGTGGGCGTCCCGCATGGTGGTGTCGGTGATGAGCAGCTTCTTCTGTCCCAGCACCCAGTCCCGCACCGCCTCTGGCCCCTTCTCATCCAAAAGTTGCTTGAGGCCGGTGCACTTGGGCGGGGTGTGCTCGTAGGGCGGGAAGCGGGGAATGTCGAACTGGGCCCGCTCAGCGGAGGGGTTATCCACCTGTATCTGGGCGATGTACTTGAGCAGCTTGGTGGCACGGTCGCGGCCCACGTCGATGTCGAAGAGCTCGGGAGTCTCGTCAATGAACTTGGTGTGGCACGCCCCGGCCCGGAAGGTGGGGTGGGCCAGAATGTTGGTGACGAAGGGGATGTTGGTCTTGACGCCGCGGACATGCTCCTCGCTGATGGCCCGCATGGCCTTGCGGCACACCCCCTCGAAGGTGTTGTCCCAGGAGGTGACCTTGACCAGCAGGGAGTCGTAGTAGGGGGAGATCTCCGCGCCGGTGAAGGCGTTGCCGCCGTCCAGACGGACGCCGAAGCCGCCGCCGGAGCGGTAGGCGGTGATTTTGCCGGTGTCGGGGGCGAAGTTGTTGGCGGGGTCCTCGGTGGTCACCCGGCACTGGAGGGCGTAGCCGTTCATGTGCACCGCGTCCTGGCTGGGGATGCCGATCTCCGGGGTGGACAGGGGGTGGCCCTCGGCAATGAGAATCTGGGCCCGTACCAGGTCTACGCCAGTGACCATCTCGGTGACGGTGTGCTCCACCTGGATGCGGGGGTTCATCTCGATAAAGTAGTGGTTGCCGCTCTTGTCCACCAGGAACTCCACCGTGCCGGCGGAGACGTAGCCCACATGCCTTGCCACCTTGACGGCGTCCTCGTACAGCTTCTGACGGGTGGCCTCCGGTACGGAGAAGGCGGGGGCGAACTCCACCACCTTCTGGTAGCGGCGCTGGAGGGAGCAGTCCCGCTCGAACAGGTGAACCACATTGCCGTGCTTGTCGCCCAGAATCTGCACCTCAATGTGCTTGGGCTCCACCAGGTACTTCTCGATGAAGATGTCCTCGTTGCCGAAGGCCTTCTTGGCCTCGCTCTTCACCAGGTCAAAGGCGGGGATGACCTCCTCCGGCTTGTCACAGCGGCGCATACCCCGGCCACCGCCGCCGCCGGCCGCCTTGAGGATGATGGGGAAGCCGTACTCGACGGCCTTTGCAAGGGCCTCCTCCCCGTCCTTCAGGGGACGGTCGGAACCGGGGATGGTGGGCACGCCGCAGGCGTGGGCAATGGCCTTGGCGGTCAGCTTGTCGCCCATCTGGGCCAGAATTGTGGAGGAGGGGCCGATGAAGGTGATGCCCGCCTCCTCGCAGGCCCGGGCGAAGTCGGCGTTCTCGCTCAAAAAGCCGTAGCCGGGGTGGATGGCGTCCACGTTGCGGCGGCGGGCCAGATCGATGATGGAGGGGATGTCCAGATAGGCCCCCAGGGGGGACTTGTTCTCACCGATGAGATAGGCCTCGTCCGCCTTGGTGCGGAAGAGGGAAAAGGTATCCTCGTTGGAGTACATGGCCACCGTGTGCAGGCCCAGATCGTAGCAGGCCCGGAACACGCGGATGGCGATCTCGCCCCGGTTAGCCACCAGGACCTTGTTAAATTTGCATTCCGCCATGCTGTCCTTCCTTCCTGAATCAAATGAGTCCGATCGCGTCAAACAGACACCGTTCGGCTGCGGCGGCTCTCCGGCCGCCATGACCCCGCCGCCGGGGCGTGCGGGGAAATGCGATGTTAAGACTGATTATAGCAGTAAGGCGGATTTTTTGCAAGCGATTTTGTGTGTGGTTGCAAAACTTGGCGACACGCACAGGAAATTCAACCGGCCGGTTTTGCATTTGGCGGTTTCGCCGTCGGGGGGAAGGGGCCTTGCCACTGTCTGGGAAATATGCTACACTAAGACCTCACAGAGGAGAGGAGGGAGCATCCATGGCGCTGCGGCTTGGCGACGGGGTGGAGCGGCTGCCCGGCATCGGGCCGGCCCGGGCCAGGAGCCTGGAGAAGCTGGGGCTGGCCACGGTGGAGGATCTGCTGCGCTACTTTCCCCGGGACTATGAGGATCGCCGCCGGTTTTCCACCGTGGCGGCGGCCCCGGTGGACACTCCGGTGTGCCTGGAGCTGCTGGTGGCGGAGCCACCCCACCTCTCCCGCATCCGCAAGGGGCTGGAGCTGGTGAAGGCCCGCCTGGTGGACGACACCGGCAGCGTCACCGCCACCTTCTTTAACCAGTCCTATATGAAGGACGCCCTGCGCACCGGCGAGACGTACGTCGTCTACGGCCGGGTGGAGGGCCCGCCGGGGCGGCGTCAGATGACCAACCCGGTGTGTGAGCGGGCGGACAGGGCCCGCTTCACCGGCCGTATCCTGCCCATCTATCCCCTGACCCGGGGGATCTCCAACAACCTGCTGGCGGGGCTGACCCTCCGCTGCGTGGAGGAGTGCGCCGGGCAGATGGAGGAGACGCTTCCCGCCGGACTGCGGCGGGAGCACGCCCTGGCCGCCGCCGAGTTTGCCTGCCGGAACATCCACTTCCCCCGGGACGAGGAGGCCCTGGAGCTGGCCCGGCGGCGGCTGATCTTCGAGGAGCTGTTCTGCCTGGCCTGCGGCATGGCCCTGCTGCGCACCCGGCGCACCTGTGCGGAGGGCGTCCCCTTTTCCACACCGCCGGTGGAGGAATTCCTGGCGCTGCTCCCCTTCTCCCTCACGGCCGCCCAGCGGCGGGCCATGGAGGAGGTGGCGGTCGACACCGCCTCCGGCGCGCCCATGAACCGGCTGGTGCAGGGCGATGTGGGCTCGGGCAAGACCATGGTGGCGGCCTACGGGGCGTGGCTGGCGGCGAAGAACGGCGGCCAGTGCGCCCTGATGGCCCCCACGGAGCTGCTGGCCGAGCAGCACTTCCGCTCCCTGGCCCCGCTGCTGGGGCGGGCAGGGGTGCGGGTGGGCCTGCTCACCGGCTCGGTGAAGGGGAAGGCCCGGAAGGAGCTCTACGCCGCCCTGGCGGCGGGGGAGGTGGATCTGGTGGTCGGCACCCACGCCCTGCTGAGCGAGGGGGTGGTGTTTTCCGACCTGGCCCTGGCCATCACCGACGAGCAGCACCGCTTCGGGGTGGCCCAGCGCGCGGCCCTGGCCGCCAAGGCCGGGCGGACGCCCCACGTGCTGGTCATGTCCGCCACCCCCATCCCCCGCACCCTGGCCCTCATCATCTATGGGGATCTGGAGGTGTCGGTGATCGACGAGCTGCCCCCCGGCCGCACGCCGGTGGAGACCTATGTGGTGGGGGAGGACAAGCGGCAGCGGATGTATCGCTTCGTGCGGAAGCTGGTGGGCCAGGGGCGGCAGGCCTATCTGGTCTGCCCCGCCGTGGAGGAGGGGGAGGAGTCCCCGGGAGAACCCGGCGGGGAGGGCCTCAAGGCGGCCGTCCCCTATGCTGAACACCTCAAAAGCGAGGTGTTCCCCGACCTGCGGGTGGGGCTGGTGCACGGAAAGATGAAGGCCAGGGACAAGGACGCGGCGATGACCGCCTTCGCGGCGGGGGAGCTGGACGTGCTGGTGTCCACCACCGTCATCGAGGTGGGGGTGGACGTGCCCAACGCGGCGCTGATGGTGGTGGAGAACGCCGACCGCTTCGGCCTGAGCCAGCTCCACCAGCTCCGGGGCCGGGTGGGCCGGGGAAAGCACCAGTCCTACTGTGTGCTGATGACCAGCACCCACAGCGCCGAGAGCCGGGAGCGGCTGCGGGTGCTGGCGAAAACCGCCGACGGCTTCCGCATCGCGGAGGAGGACTTGAAGCTGCGCGGCCCCGGCGACTTTTTCGGCCAGCGGCAGCACGGCCTGCCCCAGCTTGGCATCGCCGATCTGGCGGCGGACATGCGGGTGCTCAAGGAGGCCCAGCAGGCCGCCCAGAAGCTGCTGGAGGCCGATCCCGGCCTATCCCGGCGGGAGCACGCACCGCTGCTGGGCCGGGTGCGCCGCCTGTTTGCCCAGCACGGTGACATGTTCAACTGAGCGCCCCGCCAGGGGGAGGAGAATCACATGAAAAGGAGTAAGACGTATGATTTCCATTCGAGAGATGACCGCGGCGGACGAGGGGGCCGTCATGGAGATGGTGGACCGGTTCTACCACAGCCCGGCGGTGGAGCATGAGGTGGACCCGGCCGTTCTCCGCCGGTCCTTTCAGGCGGCGGTGGACCCGGCCGAGCCGCTGATCCAGGGCCTGGTGCTGGAGGAAGACGGCCGCCCGGTGGGCTACCATTATATGTGCATCGGCTATTCCGCTGAGGTAGGCGGGCGCTACCTGCTGCTGGATGAGCTCTACCTGGCTCCCGAGTGCCGGGGCAAGGGCTACGGCGAGCAGGTGATCCGCTGGGCCATGGAGCAGCACCCTGAGTGCGCCCGCTACCGCCTGGAGGTCACCGGGGAGAACCGGGCCGCCCGGCTGTATGAGCGGATGGGCTTCCGCTATCTGGACTACAAGCAGATGGTCATTGACCGGTAAAAAGGAGTGTTTGGTATGACGAGGATGGAAGAGACCGAGGCCCTGCGGGCCCGGACGGACGTACACTACAACTGCTGCCAGTCGGTCTTGGTGCCCTTCGCCGATTTGTGCGGCCTGGATAAGGAGACAGCCTTCAAGCTGGGGGCCAACTTCGGCTCCGGCATGCGCCATGGCTCCACCTGCGGCGCGGTGACCGGCGCACTGATGGTGTTGGGGCTGGCGGGCAAGGGGGCCGATGAGGCCACCGCGCTGATGCGCCGGTTCCGGGAAAAAAACCAGGTCCTGGACTGCGCCAATCTGCTCCGGCTGGCCAAGGAGCGGGGGGAGGAGCGCAAGTGCCACTGCGACCGGATGGTATACGAAGCGGTGGAGCTTCTGGAGGACTTGCTGAAATAAGACGATCGGGCACCGGCTGCTGGCCGGTGCCCGATAACGTAAGGGCCTTATTGCAGGGTGAGGACGACGGGGACTTCAAAGGTGGTGCGGCGGGAGGCAAAGAGTTCCATGGAGATGACGTCCCAGTAGCAGTGCTCAATGGTGTACTCTTCAACGAAATACCCCTCGGGAATGGGCGTTTCATAGGGGGTGTTCCGCCAGAGAATGTCACTGGCATAGGTGCTGTGGCCGCCGGTATTCTTTACCGTGCCGTCAGGGGTGCGATAGAAGCCGGTGCCCAACTGGTAGAAGTTCAGGTTCGTCTCGCTGCTGGCGGGAGGCATGGGGGCCAGGAAAGCCACCTGGGCTGTGGTATCGTCCAGGCGGATAGCGCTGATCTCCATGCCCCCCGGCATGGGTTCCAGGGCCTCCCCTGTTTTCAGGCTGACAGTGATAAACTTCTGACTCTTCTCCAGCCACTCTGCCTTGGTGATGTGCAGGGTGAGGGAGTCCGGATCGCTGAAATAAGGGCTCTCGAACAGGTAGGAGTCCCCCATGGCGGTCAGGCCGCTGGCGGAGCCCTTCTCATAGCGGTTGCCCTTCTTGTCCTCCAGATAGAAGTCCAGACTCTGGAGCTCCTCTGCGTTGTCTGGGTCCTGCTCCAGATTTAGCCGGGCGTGGGTGGGGTAGAGCTCCAGATCCACAATCCGGATGTTGTTGCCGTCCAGCTCCAGCCAGCGGTTCACCTCCACCGTGCGGCCTTGGCCCCGGAACCGCTGATCCAGGGGGAGGTCGAAGGTGACCACGGCGTCCGCCGTCCATTCCCCGGCATCGGTGACATCGGGTATGTGGGCCTGCACCTCGCAGGTCAGGCGTAGGGACTCCGGAAGCTGGGACTCCTCCTCCCCGTTAAAGGCCACGGTGATGGCGTTGGACAGCTCCCCGGGGGCCACGCTGTCCATCAGGACGGAGCAGCCCTCCAGCCTTTCTCCGTCGGGGGTGGTGAACGTTGCCCGGGGCATAAAGAACGTGGCCTCCTCCGGCCCGGAGACGGACAGGAAGAGCATCAGCCCGCCCTGGTCGGCCATCAGGTACTCCAGATGGACGGTGATGCCGTTGTCCGTGGCGCTCTGACCGATATACTGCACATAGTCGTTTTCCACAGCGGCCTTGAGGCTGGGAGAGAAGGCCACGGCGGCGGCCAGCTCCTTGAGCACGGGCACTTTGCCGCAGGCCAGGGCGAAGGGGGTGGACAGGTTCACCAGGAGCACGAAGGCGGCAAACACCGCCGCCGCGCTCCCGGCGGGGGCGCTGATCCGCCGCCACAGCCTCCGGCGGCGGGCCCTGGCCCGGGCGCGGGCCACGGCGCCCTCCAGGGCGGGGGGGAGCTCCTCCGGCGCGTCCCGGAGGGCCTTGTATTCTTCCATGCGGTCCATGGCTCAAACCTCCTCGGTCAGATGCAGCTTCAGCAGGGACAGGGCCTTCCGCTGGCGGGTGGATACGGTGCCCGGCGGGATGTCCAGGGCCTGGGCGGTCTCCGCCAGGGTGAGGCCCTGGAAGTAGCGCAGCACCACCACCGCCCGCAGCTCACGGGGCAGGCGGGCGACGGCCTCCCGCAGGGGGAGCGCGTCGAAGGCCTCCGCCGCGGTCTCGGGCAGCTCGGCCACCGCCAGCTCCCGCTTCCGGCGGCGCAGCTCGGCGTTGCAGGCGTTGATGAGGATGCGGGTCATCCAGGTGGCGAAATACTCCGGCTGACGGAGGCGTTTGTAGTGGAGAAAGCCCTGGTAGACCGCCTCGTCCACCGCGTCCACAGCGCAGGCCTCGCTGCCCAGATAGAGCCAGGCGGTGCGGTAGAGCCGGCCTTTCAGGCCCTCCGCCTGTTGAATGAATTCCTGTTCGGTCAAGGGTGGCGCCCCCTTTCTGCCTATTAGAGAAACCGGCGGGCCGTTTTCATTGCGTTTCTTGAAAAAAGTTTGGCTTCATTATATAATAGCCGGGTCAGAGAAAAAAGAGGTCCCGGAGGAATCCTGTTTTGAATCAACTCGACCAACTTCCCATCCCCCTGCTCCAGTGGTACCGCGAAAACGCCCGGGTGCTCCCCTGGCGGAGCGATCCCACCCCCTACCACGTGTGGGTCAGCGAGATCATGCTCCAGCAGACCCGGGTGGCGGCGGTGCTGGACTACTACCGCCGCTTCATGGAGGCCCTGCCCACCGTGGCCGATCTGGCGGCCGTGGAGGAGGACCGGCTCATGAAGCTGTGGCAGGGCCTGGGCTACTACAACCGCGCCCGCAACCTCCAGAAAGCCGCCCGTCAGGTGGCGGAGGACTTCGGCGGGGCGTTCCCCGGCACCTATGAGGGCCTTCTCACCCTGTCCGGCGTGGGGGAGTACACGGCGGGGGCCATCGCCTCCATCGCCTTCGGCGTCCCCGTTCCGGCGGTGGACGGCAACGTGCTGCGGGTGGTGGCCCGCATCAGCGGAGACGGCGGCGACATCGCCCGGCCGGACACCAAGGCCCGGATGCGCGCCGCCCTCCAGGCCGTGCTTCCGGTGGACGCCCCCGGCGACTTCAACCAGGCCCTCATGGAGCTGGGGGCCACGGTGTGCCTGCCCAACGGCGCGCCCCTGTGCGACCGGTGCCCGGCGGCGGACTTCTGCACCGCCCGGCGGGAGGAGCGCACCGGGGAGCTGCCCGTCAAGGCGGCAAAAAAGGCCCGGCGCATCGAGGCCCGGACCGTGTTCCTGATTTTCTGGGAAAAGAAGGTGGCCCTGCGGCGGCGGCCGGGGCTGGGCCTGCTGGCGGGCCTGTGGGAGTATCCCAACGAGCTCTCCCCCGCCCCCTGTCCGGTGGAGGCGGCCGGGTTATCCGGCGGCCCGGCGGGGAAGCATATCTTCAGCCATATCGAGTGGCACATGACCGCCCAAATCGTGGAGGCCGCCTCGCCGGAGCTGCCGGAGGGGTGGGTGTGGGCCGACCGGGCCGCCCTGGAGCGGGACTACGCCGTGCCCAACGCCTTTCAGGCCTTCGCCGGGGCGGTGGAGGCCCGGCTGTGAAGGAGAGCGCCATGGAGGATGTACTGGCCGCCCAGCGGCGGTATTTTGACAGCGGGGCCACCCGGCCCCTCCGGTTCCGCCGGGAGATGCTCACCCGGCTGGAGCTGGCCCTCACCCGGTGGGAGGGGGAGCTGCTGGAGGCGCTGAAGGCAGATCTCAACAAATCCCCCTACGAGGGGTATATGAGCGAGCTGGGCCCCACCCTGGCGGAGCTGCGCTTTGCCCGCGGGCATCTGAAAAAGTGGGCCCGTCCCGTCCGGCACCCTGCCCCCCTGTCCCAGTTCCCCTCCGTGGGCACTGTGTACCGGGAGCCCTACGGCGTGTCGCTGATCCTCGCCCCGTGGAACTACCCTCTGCTTCTCACCCTGGCCCCCCTGGTGTCCGCCATCGCGGCGGGGTGCACGGCGGTGGTGAAGCCGGGGGAGGACGCCCCCGCCTCCGCCCGCGCCCTGGCGGAAGTGCTGGGGCGGGTGTTCCCGCCGGATTATATCACCGTGGCCGAGGGGGGACGGGAGGAGGCGGAGGCCCTGGTGGACAAGCCCTTCGACGTGATCTTCTTCACCGGCAGTCCGGCGGTGGGGAAAAAGGTCATGGCCGCGGCGGCGGAGCACCTCACCCCCGTCACCCTGGAGCTGGGGGGCAGGTCGCCGGTGATTCTGGCCCCCGACGCCGATGTGGAGCTGGCCGCGGCCCGCATCGCCTGGGGCAAGTTTCTCAACGCGGGGCAGACCTGCGTGGCTCCGGACCACGTCTGGGTGCCGGAGGGGATGGCGGAGCCCTTCGTGGCCGCCCTGGCCCGGCAGATCACCCGCTTTTACGGCGCGAATCCCCTGGCCGGGGAGGAGCTGCCCCGCATCGTCAACCGGCGGCACTTCGACCGTCTGGCCGGGCTGCTGTCCGGCGGGCGGATCGCCGTGGGCGGGCAGACCGACCCGGAGGGCCTGCGCATCGCCCCCACGGTGCTGGTGGACGTGCCGGAGGGCAGCCCGGTGCTGGAGGAGGAGATCTTCGGCCCCATCCTGCCTGTGCTGCTCTACCGGAGCCTGCCGGAGCTGGTGGAGGCCCAGAGGCAGAAGCCCCGCCCGCTGGCCCTCTACCTGTTCACCCGGAGCCGCTCCGTCGAGCGGGCGGTGCTGGAGGCCCTGCCCTTTGGGGGCGGGTGCGTCAACGACACGGTGGTGCACCTGGCCGACCCCCGCCTCCCCTTCGGCGGGGTGGGGAACAGCGGCATGGGCGCCTGCCACGGCAAGGCGGGCTTCGACGCCTTCACCCACGAAAAGAGCGTACTCAAAAAAGGGCGGCTGGACATTCCCGTCCGCTATCCGCCCTATGGGAAAAAGCACCTGGGCATTTTGAAAAAACTGATGTGACGCGGGAGGAACACCGACATGGCAAAACTCTATTTCCGCTACGGGGTCATGGGCTCCAGCAAGACGGCCAACGCGCTGATGGTGCGCTACAACTACGAGGAGCGGGGCCAGGACGCCCTGCTGGTCAAGCCCGCGGTGGACCAGCGGGACGGGGCCCGGTTCGTGGCCTCCCGGGCGGGGCTCAGCCACCCGTGCATCTACTTCTCCGACCTGATGGGGATGACGCCCCGCCAGCTCAAGCCCTACGCCTGCATCATCGTGGACGAGGCCCAGTTCCTCACCCGGGACGAGGTGCGCTACCTCACCGATCTGGTGGACGACTGGAACATCCCCGTCATCTGCTACGGCCTGCGCACCGACTTCAAGGGGGAGCTGTTCCCCGGCTCGGCGGAGCTGCTGGCCACGGCGGACGTGATCGAGGAGGTCAAGACCATCTGCTGGTGCGGCAAGAAAGCCCTGTGCAACGCCCGCTTTGACGAGAGCGGCCACGTCATCAAGGAGGGCGAGCAGGTGGTGCTGGGGGCCAACGACAAGTACATCGGCCTGTGCCGCAAGCACTGGAAAGAGGGCAACCTAGGGCCGCAGTAACTCCGGGCCCATGCACTCCACGGCCAGCAGGAAGCCCAGCCGCAGCCCTTCGGAGAAGGCGTACTGTCCGTGGCCCAGCACGGGGCGGTCCCGCAGCTCATCCGGCCAGTGCCGGGGGTTCGGATGGCCGACGAAATATTGATAGAGTTCTTCCATCGCAGGGGACATGAAAATCACCTCCTAACGTCCTTTAAGTCGTCATCATAATAACACTACTAAAAGGTCGTGTCAAGAGAAAAGAGGAAAAGATGCAATTTTGTGAGAAGCTCTATGCCCTGCGCCAAGAGCGGGGGTTGACACAGAAGCAGGTAGGCGAGGCGCTTTCCATGGCCGCCCGTCAATACCAGCGCTTTGAAAAGGGCGAACAGAAGCCGGGGTTTGACAATCTGCGGAACATGGCGGACTTTTACGGGGTGTCGGTGGACTGGCTGATGGGCCGCACAGAGCGCCGGGAGGTCTGGCGGTAACCGGGCCCTGTAGGGGCGGCCTTTATGGCCGCCCGGGGGGCGACCACAAGGGTCGCCCCTACGCCGTGATACCTTGGGACGGGCCTGTTCCGCAGAGGCCGACGCCCCAGGGCGGCCTCTCTTGCCCCTCTGGGGCAATTCACCTTCTGCCCACATCGGCCCGCCTTGTGCCAGGCTGGTGCACCTTCCATGTTACCCTTTTTGACACCTGTTTCCTTGTCATGCCTCCGGCGGGCCCCTTTCTGTGCGGACAGAAAGGGGCGAAAGAGCCGGCCGGGAAGGGGGGATTTCGATTTCCCCCCTTCCCGGCACCCATCCCCCTTAAAACGACCAAAGAGGGGGCCTCCGGGCCCCCATCTTTGGAATCTCCCCCAAGTTGTCCTACCGATAGTGCTCCGGTGGCGGGGGCTTACGCTGTAACGCCCCCG